>Ga0265297_10009840_pt1 | contig 12206 bp, 11 predicted proteins | sample Munlanlwell13791_FD_192502 | JGI IMG/M metagenome (GOLD analysis project Ga0265297, IMG submission 192502) | Leachate microbial communities from a municipal landfill in Southern Ontario, Canada - Leachate well 137-91 | ecosystem: Engineered > Solid waste > Landfill > Unclassified | place...
GGCTTGTATTGGTGAATAACGAATATTTCGTTGATCTTTTGTTTTTTAACCGCCTCTTGAAATGTCTCGTTGCATTTGAGCTCAAGACTGGCAAGTTCGAACCCGAATATGCCGGCAAGATGGATTTATACCTGCATTATCCTATGCGCGGCTAAGGATAATATTGTGGTTGAGTATGCTTTGCGCAGCGCCCAAAAGCCCGTGGGAGTTGCGGAATATTATCTTACAAATAAGCTGCCCAAATATTTGGCTGGAAAGGTTCCTACTGCAAATGCCTTGAGATTGCCCATACAAGAGGAATTGAAATAATAAGCCTACCAGAAAAAAGGGGACAGGTCTGCCACTTTTTGTCGACGAGCCCAAATCAGTGGACCTGTCCCCTTTTGCCAATTATTTTCTTGCAATCCCCGTACTGTGGTGTATAATTGTTGTAGAGACTACAACACTCTAAACGCTCGAATAGGAGGGGGAAAATGGTTAACTTTGGAGCTTATGTTAAGAACAGGCGTTTAAAGAAACAGATAGGCTTGCGTACTTTTGCTTCAAGTATTGGAGAAGATGCTGGAAATTGGTGTCGGGTGGAGGGAGGGAGATTGGCCGCCCCAAGTGATATTAATATACTGAACAAGATATGTGCAGTTCTGGAAATAAAAGACACAGAGAAAGAACATCTTTTCGATTTAGCTGCAAAAGGCTCGAAGGAGAAAGTTCCCGCAGATATAAAACACCAAATTGAAGAGAATGATATTATTCCAATACTTTTTAGAACAATCGATAAAAAGAAATTGTCTAAAGAAAAATTAAGAAACTTAGTAAAGAGAATCCGGGATGAATACTAACTATGTAAAGTGGCATAAGCAAAAGGACCTTGAAAAGATTGCTGCTGATTTACATGTGACATATCAGTGTAAAGTTCCGATTGATATTGATTATTTGGTTGAAACGATGAACCTTGAACTTTGTGTTATAAATAGGTTGAAAGAAGATTTTGGTTTGTTTGGGCTTTTAGCCAAGATTAAAGGGAAATATGTAATATTTGTAGGGAAGGGTGATTTTAGGTTAACAAACTATTCTACCAATTTTACCATTGCTGAAGAATTAAGTCATTATATTCTACATAAGCAGTATTTCAAGAATGTCAGGAACATAGATGAAGCCGTTGATTTCTTTGAAAAGACAGTGAGTCAGCAATCAGAGATGATGATCGAATTTAATGCGAAATATTTAGCTGGAGCTATTTTACTCCCGGCTGAAGATCTCAAAGACAGATCTGAAGAAGTTTATCTTGGCAAGAAGTCGACTATCGCTGCAGTAATGAAGACGGCTAAGGATGACGATATATGTGATGCTGTGATTGATGGCATAGCCTCAAGTTTAACTGATGTTTACCGTGTCCCAGACAGAGACATATCTTATAGGCTTCGATCTCAAGCTATCGGGTTTAAAAATTTTGTACAGCGTGAATATAAACAATGCCAGCTATAAAAAACAGTAGATTCTCTCCTTTGACATTTCCCTGATCCTGGCAAACCTTTGAATTTTATCCGTTACGCCATCGAACTCCTCCGCGCCAAACGCGCAGAACTCGCCCGCAAACAAGGCGTCCCCCGGCAAACCCACCACCCGCGCCGCCTTCGCAGAGGTCTTCGGGGTAGGGGAGCATAAGTTGAAGATTTATGGTGAGGAGTTTATGGGGGTGATTAAAACACGCGCCCAGCCAACCTTTTTTCGTAAATAAAGGTTTACAATAATAGTAGGGAGGTATAGACTAATTCTGTAGACAACGGGGTGAAACAAATGATGAATATATGGGGATACTTCAGACAACTCTAACAAGGGTTGTCTTTTTTTATTGGGTATAGATCCACAAATAACGAAAGGAAATATGAAAACCTTAACTCGCTTTGTTGCAGTACTGCTAATTGGCTCAATAAGCATTACTCAAAGTGGATGTTCGATGGTTGTTCCTGGAAAGCAAAGATTTACTGTAACGGCGTCAGAGCCAGATGCGAAAATTTATGTAAATGGTGATTATATAGGTCAAGGTAATGTCCAAACAAGAGTTCGCCGCAATAATGACGTTTCAGTTCTTGTAAAGAAAGAGGGATTTATTCCTGTTAGCAAGAGTATCGGTACTGATTTCAGTATTGTTGGAATTCTTGATATCGTAGGCGGGTTTATCATATTGGTTCCTTGGTTGGGGTTATTTTTCCCTGGATGCAGACAATTAGAGCAGACAAATGTCGCTGTCGTGTTGGATAAAGAAGATGTGAGCAGTAAATAAGAATTCGTAAGTTTAAAATAGCAGTTTTTTTACTAGGATTGGGAGCGGGAAAATGAGAAGAATGTTCTGTGCATTCGTTATAACAATGTTATTGAGCGGATGCGCAACTTGGAACAGGACTTTTTTCGCAAGTGATTTAGTGAAGCTTAGTGGGGGAGAGAACAAAGCAGATGTTATTAAGAATTTAGGCGGTGTTTGCACGCCGATTGATTTTCAAACACAAGACGGACATAAATTTGAAGTGTTTGAGTTTAATGAGAAACCTTTTTACGTGGGTAGAGCAAACAAGGCTTACTGGACTCCATACTGGGTTTATTTTATGGATGATAAATTAGTTAAATATGAAAGGGCAGAAGGACAGGCTCTATTAGAACATACAAAATGGATGCAGGACGTTTACGCAATGGCCATAACAATGGATGCCTTTAAGGGGACAGCATTAATGCCATATCAGCATAATATTAGTGGGAAGATAGAACATGATGTAAATATTAGAGATGTTAAGTGACCCTTAAGTTTTAACCGACCGGATCACTCCCTATATTTGCCGAGCCTCTGGTTACTCCGCGCCAAACGGGCAGAACTCGCCCGCAAGCAAATGGCCTCCCGCAAGCCCACCACCCGCGCCGCCTTCGCAGAAGTGTTCGGGGTAGGGGAGCATAAGTTGAAGATTTATGGGGAGGAGTTGATGGGGTGATTAAAACACGCGCTTAGTCGACTTTTATCTGCTTTTTTCTGGCTTTATTCTCCCTAAAGTGCTATAATTACTTAATATTGAAGGAGTTTGACGTGAGCTTAAATAATGGATTATTTAACCCGGGGTGACGTTTTGTCTTCCGGGATTTTTTATTAGGAGATAATCAATGAAGCCGCATATCCCTGAATCATTACCCTTGAAATCACTCGATTGGGTTATGTTTATTTCACTTATTGGTAAAGCTAATGCTGAGTTAGCCCGATACGATGGTATTTTGCAAAGCATCGTTAATCCCAGGGTATTGTTATCTCCTTTAACCACAAGCGAGGCAGTAATTTCTTCGAAAATCGAAGGCACTCAGGCATCTTTGGAAGAAGTACTTGCTTATGAAGTATCCCCTGATGTCAAAAGTGAGAAATATCATGATATACAAGAGATTATTAATTATCGGGATGCTTTAAATTATGCGACAAAACAGCTTGATACAAAGCCTACTACGCTTAATCTGATAAAAGATATCCATGCGATGCTTCTCGATAGTGTTCGGGGTAAAGATAAGGCGCGCGGCGAATTCAGGAAAACGCAGAACTATATTGGAAAATTCGGCGCAAAGATCGAAGATGCGGCGTATATTCCACCTGAACCAAGTATCTTAATGGAACATTTATCGAACTTCGAGAAGTATTTTCATTATGAAGAAAAAGATCCTCTTGTGCAGTTGGCTATTGTTCATGCTCAATTCGAGATAATTCATCCGTTCCTGGATGGGAACGGTCGGGTTGGGCGTATTCTGATTCCTTTGTTCCTATTTGAGAAAAAAGTGCTTAACTCGCCGATGTTTTATATCAGCGAGTATCTTGAGAAAAACCGTGATGAATATTACGTTCGTTTACGCGCTATTACTGAAGAAAAGAAATGGAATGAGTGGATTGTTTTCTTTTTGCAGGCGGTCTTTGAACAAGCTAAAGTAAATAGAACTAAGGCCAAAGCGGTTTTGGATCTTTATGAAGTGAAGAAACAGCGTGTAGTTGATGCAACGCACTCCGAATATTCCATAAAAACTCTGGATACTTTGTTTAAAAAGCCTATATTTAACACCTCTAGTTTTGTAAAAATGTCCGGGATTCCTTTGGCAACCGCGAAGAGAATTTTGACCAGATTGAAAGATAAAAAGATTATTTCTTCTCTGGAAGAGGGTGGTGGTAGCAAAGGCGAGATATTCATATTCGACAAATTAATTCAAATAGCTTCATAATTTGTGGCTCACCAATGGGCTAGTATGCTATTTGTAGCTCATATATATTAATAAATGAGCTACAAATAAAGATTGTGGCTCATGCATGAGCCGCTGAAAAAGTTGGAAGAAATCTTATTAATATGAGCGAAGAAGAAGCGCGCAAAGTTATCGATAATCTGCTCCAAGAAGCAGGCTGGGTTATCCAGGACGTTCGCAAGATCAATTTATCTGCGGCAAAGGGGGTAGCTGTCCGCGAATTCCCCACTAAATCCGGCCCATCCGACTATATGCTCTTCGTTGATCGTAAAGCTGTCGGCACCATCGAAGCTAAAAAAGAGGGGACTACGCTTTCGGGGGTTGCCGAGCAAACTGCGCGTTATAACGCTTCAGTTCTGGATAATCTTCCCAAAGTCGATGATGTTCTTCCGATTGCCTACGAATCCACTGGAATTGAAACCTTTTTTCGCAATCAGCGCGATCCGGACTGCCGTTCGCGCCGGATTTTCGCTTTTCATACTCCGGACAGCCTGGCCGATTGGATTCAGGAATCTGCGCCTTTACGCGCGCGCTTGCGCGAATTACCGCCGCTTGATCCTTATAATCTCCGCCAATGCCAGATCGAAGCCGTCACCAACCTGGAAGTTTCCTTAAGCCAAGCCCGTCCACGCGCGCTCCTGCAAATGGCCACCGGCAGCGGTAAAACCTATACCGCCATCAGCGAGATCTACCGCCTGATCAAATTCGCTAAAGCCCGCAGAGTCCTTTTCCTGGTTGACCGCTGTTCTCTCGGCCGGCAAGTCAAAAAAGAATTCCAGAGCTACATCCCTTTTGACGACAACCGCGCTTTCACCGACCTTTATATCGTCCAGCACATGACCACCAACGTCTTTGACCAGGACGCCAAGGTTTGCATCACCACCATCCAGCGCCTTTTCTCCATGCTCAAAGGTGACCAGGATTTGGATGTCAGCCTGGAAGAAAAGTCGCTCTACGAATCCGCGGCGCCCGACATCGACCCCCAGGCCATCAAATTCCGGGGCAAAATCCCCATTGAAACCTTCGATTTCATCATCGTTGATGAATGCCATCGCTCCATCTACAACCTCTGGCGCCAGGTTCTGGAATACTTTGATTCTTTTATCATCGGCCTTACCGCCACTCCGTCCAACCAGACTATTGGTTTCTTTAATAAGAACCTGGTCATGGAATACGACCACAACCGGGCTGTGGCGGATAAAGTCAACGTCGGCTTTGACGTGTACCGCATTCGCACCGAAACCACGGAAAAAGGCGGAAAAATCCCCTCGGGTTTTTACGTGGACAAACGCGACAAACAAACCCGCAAAGTCCGCTGGGAAAAACTCGATGAAGACATTGACTATACCCCGGACCAGCTTGACCGCAGCATCGTAGTCAAAGACCAGATCCGCACGGTTATTCGCGAATTCAAGGCTAAGCTTCTTACCGAAATCTTCCCCGGCCGCACTGAAGTCCCTAAAACTTTGATTTTTTCCAAAGACGACAGCCACGCCGAGGATATCACCGAGATCGTGCGCGAAGAATTCGGCAAAGGCAATGATTTCTGCAAGAAAATAACCTATCGCACCCAGGAAAGCACTGATGACCTGATCGCCGCCTTTCGCAACAGCTTTAATCCCCGGATCGCCGTAACCGTGGACATGATCTCCACCGGCACGGACATCAAGCCCCTGGAATGTATCTTATTCATGCGCGACGTCAAATCAGCGGTCTATTTCGAGCAGATGAAAGGCCGCGGCACCCGGGTGATTGATCCCGATGACCTGCTTGCGGTAACTCCCGACGCCAAAACCAAGACCCACTTTATTATCGTTGACGCCGTAGGCGTCTGCGAAAGCGAGAAGAGCCAGACCACTACCCTTGATCGCCAGAAAAGCGTTCCCACGCCCAAGCTTCTTAACAACGTGGCCATTGGCATTCGGGATAATGATACCCTTTCCAGCCTGGCTTCGCGTTTATCACGCCTGAACCTGGAATTGGAAGAAAGGGATATCCAGCGGATCAAGGAAGCTTCCGGCGGAAAGACTTTATCTAATATCGTCAACGACCTTATGTCTGCGATTGATCCTGATATAGCCTATGACCGGGACAAAGCCTGCGCTCCCTTTGATAACCCGGATTTTCGCGAGCTTTTGACCGCCTTGCAAACCAAAGCCGAGCAAACCATCGACACTACCACCGTGGATAAAGTTATCCAATCCGGCTATGACCAGCAAGCCAAAGAAAAAGCCTCATCCCTGGTCAAGAAATTTGAGCAGTTCATCGAAGAAAACAAAGACAAGATCACCGCCTTGCAGATCATCTACAACCTGCCCTATAAAAAACGCCATGTCACCTATGAAGAGATCCGCGAATTAGCCGAGAAAATCGAAATGCCGCCTTACGGTTTTACTACTGATACGCTCTGGCGCGCCTACGAACAGCTTGAAAAATCCAAAGTGCGTCCGGCTTCAATCCAGAAGCAATTAACCGACATTATCTCGCTGGTGCGTTTTGCCTCGCGCAAAGAAGAAGTATTGGAACCGTTCAGGGAACACGTGGAGCACCGCTTCCAGGAATGGCTGAAAAGCCAGCAGTTGCTGGGCAAAACTTTTACCGACAGGCAAATCCAATGGCTGACCATGATCGCCGACCACATTGCCGGCTCCGGCAGTGTGGACAAAAAAGATTTCCTCCTGCCGCCATTTAGTGGAAGTGGAGGGATTATTAAAGCGAAGGAAGTATTTGGTGATAGATTGGATGAGGTGATAGAGGAGTTGAATAGCGAGTTGGTTGGGTAGGAGGAGCCTAATGGTAGATAAATCTGTTACTGAACTTATTTTTGATAAGTTTGAAGAATTCTCTAGTGCTGATGATATTTTGAAAGATGTCAGCAAGGAGCTTTCTGATGCCGTAAGGAAAGAAAAGAAAAAGAAAGAAGAGATTAGTGCAATCTTGAAGAAATCCAATGAAAAATGAAGATTTATGAGCTTGAAATAAAAAATATCCGGGGCATCAAGTCAATCAAGTTGACGCTTGATGGCAAAAACGCTGTAGTTTTTGGCCCAAACGGAACCGGGAAGAGCGCAATAGTTGATGCAATTGATTTCCTGTTAAGCCAAAAGATATGCAGATTAACTGGCAAGGGGACCCAAAGTCTTTCTCTTAAGGAACACGGCTGCCATGTAGATTCAAGGGAGAATCTTAAAGACACAGTAGTTAAAGCCAATATTGAAATCGATGGGAAAAAAGTTATTATCCAGAGGAGTATTAACAAGCCAGCCGAATTGAAAGTTGAGCCTAAAGAACACACCAAATTAGTGGAATCATATCTTGCTGTTGCATCATTAGGGCAGCACATACTATCTAGACGCGAAATTTTAAAATATATAACGGCGGAGGAAGGGGAGCGGGCAAAAGAAATACAGCTACTATTAGATCTTTCAGAGATTGAAAATCTTCGAGCAATGCTTGTGAAAATAGGCAATGAGGCAGAGTCGGAATTAAAAATAAAAGATAGCTCCCTCAGAATAGCCGAAAGTGATATTGTAAATCTTCTTTCCGTAGCTGCTTTTTCAGAAGCGATATGTTTGGAAAAGGTAAATGAGTTACGTAAGAAATTGGGAGGTAAAGAAATTTTCGAACTCCAAGAAGAGAAAATAAAAGAAGGCCTAACACCTCACCTAACTGATGCAAAAAAAGAGGTCCTTACCAAAGAACAAATTGAGAACTATATAAATGAAGCTAAGAACATTCTGAAGAAGGAAGAAGAAATTGTTGCCAAAATCGATCAATTAGTCTTATTAATGGAAGAAATTAAGAAAGAAGTAAAACTTAAACAATTTTCTGTTTATAAAAGGCTTTATGAAACAGGGCTAAGCCTTGTAACGCAGGAGAATATTTGTCCGCTTTGTGGTCGAAAATGGACAGAGGGCGATTTTAGGAATTATCTTGATGGAAAAACGAAAGAAATTGAAATAGGCAAAGAAAAGCAAGATAAAATTACCGGCTTGTCTTCTGCTGTAAAGACAGACATTGATTTGTTAAGGAATGATATAGACAACCTCAAAAATGGTCTCCTGCAGTTCGGTGTATCATTAAAAGACGAGCAGGTTATTAAATCAAAGTTCGAAATTTTTAAGCAATGGTCTGAAACAATGCTTAGTCCATTTGAATTATTCGAAGCGGGCAAATGGCCAGAAATCAAGATTGACGAATTATTTGATGAGAGCTTTTTTACCGCAAGCTTTTTTGACCCTCTTAAAGAGGCATTAGCTAAATCTGGAGATATACTTTCAGAGAAGCAGAAAGCTTGGGACACATTAACAAAAATGGAAGACAAATGGAAGGCTTATAAAACAGGAATAAAAAATAAGTCGCAAGCCGTGTTGTATAAGAAAAGAGCGGATGCAAGCCTGATATACTTCGAGAAAGCTAGAAATTTGGTTTTGGAGGGCATCTATGATGCGGTTAAAAGTAATTTTGACAAATACTATAAGACTATTCATTCTGATGATGAGACTAAGTTTGCGTCGAAAATCAGCCATGAGGGTCCGGCATTGAAATTTGAGGTTGATTTCTATGGGAGAGGAATGTTCCCTCCTCACGCCTTGCATAGTGAGGGGCATCAGGACAGCATGGGGCTGTGTCTTTTCTTCGCCCTTAATGATTATTTGACCAAGAATAACATCCAGACAGTTGTTCTAGATGACGTGGTTATGTCCATTGATGCAAATCACAGACGAGATATATGCAAATTATTACGTGATTTTTTCCCTGGTAAACAATTTATAATAACAACGCATGATACTGCCTGGGCAAAACAGTTAAAAACTGAGGGTGTAGTTGCGCAAAAAAACATGGTACATTTTGTGAATTGGAATGTCGACACCGGACCTGTTTTTGAGTTCGATAAAGATTTATGGGATAAGATAAAGGAATCTTTAGAAAAAGATGATGTTCCAGCTGCTGCGGCTAGATTGCGAAGGGAAGCGGAATTCTTTTTTGAGAATGTTTGTGATTTTCTTTATGCTAAGATACCATATAAAGGAACCCATCAATGGGAACTTGGTGAATATGCCTCTGCCGCTGTGTCGGCATTGAAAACGATCATTGAGAGAGCAATAAAGAATTTTAGGAAAGCTAAACAAGAAGATAAGGCTAAAGAGCTCGAAAGTTTTTATGAGGCAGCAAAGGGGATTATTGCGAAATCAAATATTGAGCAGTGGGCAGTTAATGCCGAAGTCCATTATAACAAATGGGCTAATTTAACCAAAAAGGATTTTGCTCCTGTGGTTGAGGCTTTTAAGGAGCTTTTTAAACTCTTTGAGTGCTCCAAATGTCATGGTTTGCTAATTATGGAGCGGGGAGTTGGTGATGCTAACACTAAAACAGTTGTCTGCAATTGCAGAAATATAAGCTGGAATGTTGGCGAATGATCTGCTACTCAAGGAATTCTTCGGCTGTGATTAAATTTACATTAAAAGAACTGGTTGCTGTTAGAAATGAGAAAATCAATCCTCAGCGTGTGCCTAATTTACAATATATAGGAATGGCTGACGTTACTTCTTTTTCCGGAATTATTACAAATGTGGTTAGAGCTTCTGAAATGAAGGCAACATCTGCAAGGTTCCATCCCGGAGACGTCTTGTATGGGCGGTTGCGTCCGTATCTAAATAAGGTGGCACATCCTGATTTTGATGGGGTAGCCTCAACGGAATTTATTGTCATGAAGCCAACATTTGGTCTCGATAGCGGATATTTAGCATGGCGATTGCGGTCTAAAGAATTCGTTGATTTCGCGGTGTTACTAAACAGCGGTGATAGGCCTCGTGTTAAATTTGAGCAAATCTCTGATTTCGAAATTTATCTGCCGCCTATTCCCGAACAAAAACGCATTGTAGCCAAGATTGAAAGTTTGTTTTCGCGGTTGGATAGCTCTAAGGATTCGCTGGAGCGCGTGCGGCAGGAAATTAAGCGCTATCGCCAGTCAGTGCTTAAATCGGCGTTTGAAGGGAAATTAACTAATGAGTGGCGTAATAAAGGTAATTATAGTTTCACTGCTTTAAGAGATTTAATCAATAAATTAAATAATAAGAGGTCTAGCAAAATAAGAAAAACAAATGGAAAGTCGATGTTTATTGGTTATAAAGAAGGGCGATTGCCAGAATCATGGGTTCTAGAGAAGCTCGATTGTTTAACGCATAAAATTACAGATGGTACACATAAGACGCCGATCTATGGGGACATGGGCGTTCCCTTTATTTCAGTAAAAGATATCAGTGAGGGGAAAATATCCTTCGAAAAATGTAAGTATATATCTCCTGAAGAACATAAAGCACTATACAAAAGATGTAACCCAGAAAATGGTGATGTCCTGATAACAAAAAGCGGAACGATTGGTCGAGTTGCTGTTGTTACACAAGATTTTGAATTCAGCATGTTTGTGAGTGTTGCGTTGATTAAACCTATTCGTGAAATCTTGAATGCTAAGTATTTGGCTTATGCTTTGATGGATTATATTAACAAAATCGATATTTCTAAAACTATCAAAGGAGGACTTGTAAAGAACTTCCATCTTGAGGATATCCGAGAGTCAGTCTTACCTATATGTTTGATCGAAGAACAAAAACAGATTGTCAATGTTATTGAATCACGTTTTGAGCGTGCAAAATTGCTTGAGGATACGGTTGAGCAAGGACTGGAGAAAATTGAGCAGTTAAAACAGAGCGTTTTGAAGAAAGCCTTTGAAGGCAAGCTGGTTGAGCCTAATCCTAATGATGAGTCGGTAGAAGCCTTGCTTGAACGGATAAGAAAACAAAGGGCAATTTTACCAACGATAGGTAGCTCAAAACGCAAAAAGCGCTGAGTATATGAATAGCATCTCGGATTTAAAAGAGAAAGTTTTAACAGCGGTAAATTCTTTCCTTAAAGAAAAACAGAGTAAATTCTTAGTGCATCATGTTCATGAGCAATCAATAAGTCATCGTATTGCAATTTATCTTGAATCTTTATTCACAGAATATCATGTTGATTGCGAATATAATAAGCATGGGAATGTGATAGAGAATATGGAGAAATTATTGGGTGATGTAAGAAACATCCGTAGTGAATGTGGGTGTTCAGGTTGTGAGGAATGGTTAAGATCGCACAAGAAAACAAAAGACGTTAGGGTAAGGCCCGATATTATTGTCCATAAGAATCGGGGATCAGGTGGCGCTGGTAATGTTCTGGTGATGGAGATTAAGAAGAATAGCAGGTGTTCCTTTGACCAAGGAAAATTGAAAACGTTGACTGATAAATTAGGAGATTATAAATACAAGCTCGGGGTATTTTTGTGCTTCTATAAAGGCGAACCCCGATATAGGTGGTTTATTGATGGAGCAGAACGACATATTTAGATAGGGGATCTATGAGCGAAAATGAAATAGTTCAGAAGGTATGGAATTATTGCGATGTGCTGCGGGATGACGGGGTAAGTTACGGCGATTACGTGGAGCAGTTGACGTATTTGTTGTTTCTGAAGATGTCTGATGAGCGGGATGAATTGTGGCATGACAGCGATATCCCGGCAAAATACGATTGGAAATCGCTGAAGAAGCTGGAAGGCGAGCCGCTGGAGGGTCATTATATCACCGTGCTGCGGGAATTGGGCAAGCAAAAGGGGATTATTGGCAGGATTTTCAGCAAGTCTATGAATAAGATCCAGGATCCGGCCAAGCTTAAGCGGTTGATCAACATGATTGACGGTGAAACCTGGCTGGGGCTGGATATTGATATTAAGGGCACGATCTATGAGGGGTTGCTGGAGAAGAACGCCCAGGATACCAAAGGCGGCGCCGGCCAGTATTTTACTCCCCGCGCTTTGATCAAGGCCATGGTGGAAGTGATGAAGCCGCAGCCGGGGATGAAGATCGCTGATCCTGCCTGCGGAACCGGCGGGTTCCTGCTCAATGCTTTTGATTATGTGA
>Ga0265297_10009841_pt1 | contig 12204 bp, 12 predicted proteins | sample Munlanlwell13791_FD_192502 | JGI IMG/M metagenome (GOLD analysis project Ga0265297, IMG submission 192502) | Leachate microbial communities from a municipal landfill in Southern Ontario, Canada - Leachate well 137-91 | ecosystem: Engineered > Solid waste > Landfill > Unclassified | place...
GAGGCATTAGTTGCCACGGCATAGTAACGGATTTTCAGTTTTTCTATGGGAGTATTCTGAATATTTTTGTTAATAAAATTTTCTATTTTTTCACCTTTAATAAGCCCGCCTTTCCATATCTTCCAGTCATAATCTATAATATTGTCTGCCTCCATTTTCATGGCAATCCCCTGGAGTTCAAAGGCGTTTTTGCCTGAAGCATACAAGCTGCCAACCAGACTGCCCGCGCTTGTGCCCACAATCATGTGTATAGGTATCTTCTGAGCTTCCAGTACCTTCAGCACCCCGATATGCGCGAAACCTTTGGACGCTCCAGCCCCTAACACTACCGCAATTTGGGCCTGCTTCGGAGGCGCAGTTGGTCGTAAAGCAGCACAAGAAATAAGCGTTGAAAACGAAAAAACCAAAAGCAGAAATGCCTTAATTTTTGCACTATTTATAAAATTAAACATCCTTTTTATCCTTATTCTATTTCAAACTATATATATTAAAGCCAGTCCAATATATTCGATTTACCACCTGAATAATTACTTTAAAAATTTATTTTCAATTAAATCAACAATACCTTTAGCATCCTCGAGATTGAAACAAGGAACTCCAATATCTACTGTTATATCTGACGCAATCGCCAGTAAATTATCTTCTTTTTTACATAATAAATCACGTTTTAGCTCAGACCGGAAAACTTCAATCTTGGGAAAAGGATTGCCTTTGTAACCTTCGGAAAGAATTATGTCCGCATCCTTGATATATTTTCCCCTGATTTCGTCCAGCGAATGATCATGATCGAGGTCTTCAATTAAAGCCACCCGATGAGCAGATGAAATTACCGTTGTACGGGCACCGGCTTTTTTATGACGCCAGCTGTCCTTTCCTTCATGATCTATGTCAAACCCATGAATATTATGCTTGATTGTAGCTACCCGATATCCTCTTTTTATTAGTTCCGGAATCATCTTTTCTATTAAAGTTGTCTTGCCGGAATTTGATTTACCGACAATGGATATGATTGGTGTTGTCATTATTAATCGAAATACCTCTATTATTAAATGTTTCGGGATCAAAGGAAGGTATATTCTTTAAATGGTTCATAGCATATATTTTTTTCTTTGCCAATTAAACCGTTGCATATTCTAGTATTAACAACAAATTGCATGTATGGTTTTTCCTTTTTTTAACTCAAGATTGAAAAAATATTATTATGACCGACAGTCAGCTATCGTTTGGTAAATGCGGCTTTCCTCCGGCTTAAATTTTGAAGTGTCGCTCAATTCAAATGTAAATCGCGTCGTTATACGGACATCGATTTTTTTTAATTCTTTAATCAAAAAAATATTGCAAAAAATTAAAATATCCCTTGACAAAAAAAACTACATATGGTCTTTTTTATAACGCATGTTCAATATAAAACAAAGAAGGGAGGACTTGCTCATGCCAAAGATAGTCAATCATGACGAATACCGTCAGGAGTTACTCAGGAAAAGTTTACGTCTGTTTACCCGCAAGGGGTATCACAACATCAACATGAAAGAAATTGCCGCCGAGAACGGCGTATCTACAGGATCGCTGTATCATTATTTCCCTTCCAAAGAAAACATGCTCGCGCAGATGATTGCCTGGCTCGGCGATGAAAACGTGGATGAATATATTCGCCGGACGAGTTCCATAGAAAGTGTCCGTGATCGTTTTGACATGATTGTATCTTATTGGAAAGAAAATCGTGAACTTTATCAGAACATCATGCTTCTGGCCATCGATGTCTTCCGGAACGTGGACATGAAACAGTGGAAGGAAGTCTATTCGTTTTTTGCCGAACGCTATACGGCCGGAATGTCGGAACGACTAAATATCTCACGTCAATTAGCTAAATCGATATTCATTCATTTTCTCGGACTTTCTTTCCATTCATTGGCTTTTGATGAACCTGACGAATACAATAAACAAATAGATTTCCTTGATACAATTCTCAGACCCCCTGTCGTAGACGCACCCAATGATCTGGAAAAGGCTGCGCAAAAACTCAAGAAAGTAACCCGTACTGTCTTGATGAATCCGCTAACTCCCGAAAAAACAAATATCGAAAAAAGAAAAATAAGAAGCAAAGTAACGCAGATCAAGAATAAAAAAACAATCGCACCTCGAAAAAAATAAAACAAAAACAATAATGGGGAAAAGGAGGAACCATGAATAAAGCCCTGGACGAGTTATTTGTTTATCCAAAGGAATTGGTGGATGAGGAGTCGAAACGGATTATCAATGTGGTAAGGCAATGGGCCGACAAAGAGATTATTTCCAAGCGTCAGGAATACCGGGAAAACTACGAAAAGCTTTTCACGGAAAAGAGCAAGACGCTTAATCTCACGATTGGTTTGCAAAGACTTATCCTGCCTGAAGAGCAAGGTGGATTTGGCTGGAACAATCCCGCCAACGCGCCCGGCATTGCTTCTATCCTTACTGAAATCGGGCGCGCGGATGCTGCTATCGGAGTGGCTACTGCTGTCAAGTACACGATCTTAGCCGCAATCACCATGGCACCAAATTTTGACAAAGCTCTGTGCGACGCGCTCGCTCCCGTTTACTGCGGCGAAGAATTAAAAACTTTTTCCCTTATTCTTCCCGGCATGGGAAATGTCGGACAGGACACTCCTTTATTCCTGGGCAGGTCGATCCTGGCTACCGCTGAGCCGGAAGGCGACGGTTACGTAGTTAATGGAAAGAACCTCCGACCAATCAATAGCGGTGCGATAGCTGATTTATTTTGCGTAGTCTGTGCCGATAAAGTGGGCAAACCCTGTATCGCTCTTGTTCCGGGCGATAACGCTAATGTTGTTCGCGGCAGAACTCTGCAGGAAACCGGATTAAACGCCAGTTTCAATGCCGATGTGAGTTTCAATAATGTAAAAATTCCGAAATCATACGTAATTTCGAGGCAGGGCGTTGTTGAGGAAATATATACGTGGTTAAATCTTTTGCTCGGCGGCGTAAGTGTCGGCACGGGTTTGAATTTCTTTGAAATGGTCGGCGACTGGTCCGAAACGAGAACAATCAAGGGCGGATACATGATGAAGGAAAATCCTCTTTGCGCTTCCGTTCTGGCTGATGTGGCTGACGAAGTTTTTACTTCAAGATTATTCCTTTACGATCTTGCCCAGACAATATCCAAACCCAACGATTGGGGACAAAGCGGAAGCCAGCGAGTATATACCGTTTCGCAGGTTATCGGTTCGAAGATTCAACAAAATGTTATGCGGGCAATAAACAGAGGACTGGAACTAATGGGATCAGCCGGCTACTCCAAAGAGTGGCATGTGGAAAAACATTGGAGAGATATCAAGACCATCCAGTCATACCTTTGCGGAGTCGGCGCCGAGGCGCCGGTAAAGATGGATACGGCAAGGTTTTTCTTTGACTGCAAAGATATTTAATAAAGGAGACTAATAATGAAAAACTTCGATGAATTCTCAAAACCGGAAGAATATATATCACCTATGGACAAACACATCCGTAGTGTCATTAGAAACTGGGCAGCCAAAGAAGTAATGCCTTACAGACGTAAATATGATGAAGACTGGAAAGATCACCATATTATCGAGCCGGCTTTCGACAAACTTATGGGAAATAAAGGTGTCGGGCTTCAAAAAGCTTTATTCCCACCGGAACTTGGAGGCTGGGGCATCGGACAATCCGATTCTGCCTTCACCGTCTCCTGCGCGCTGGCGGAAGAGGTCGGACGGGCGGATACGGCCATGGCCGTGGCTTTTATGGTTACCTATTGGCCGTTGACGACAATACTTGTCGATCCTCATGTCAACTGGCGTCTGGCCAAAGAATTCGCGCCTATGTTCTGTAATTCTGACAAAGCAGTCTTCGCGGCTAATGCCATGACAGAGCCTCAAGGCGGAGCGGATATCGAAAACATGGAAATTCTCGGAGGCAAAACCATCCGCACCGTCGCCCGTTTAGAGGGAGACGAATGGGTCCTCAACGGCCACAAGCTTTGGCCAACCAATACCGGCGGCGTATCCAAACTGTTCAGTGTTCCGTGTACAACGAAACCGGGATCAAATGATCCAAACGATTTCGCCATGATATTTGTTCCCGCCGACACCAAAGGTGTAACCCAGGGAGGTCCTTACGAAAAAGCCGGGATGGCTGCCGATAAAAACGGCGATATCTGGTTTGAGGATGTCAGGGTTCCCGTCTGGTACCGCGCTCATGGGCCCGGCATGGATGCTCAGGTCTTCCGCGAAATCATTCCCTGGGGATTGGCAGCCAGCATGGGATTTATATGCGGCGCTATGCTGAATCTTTATGAAATTCTCTATGACTTCGTATCGACAAAAACTTACAAGAACAAGCCACTTAAAGAAGACGATCACATTGCTTCGATTATTGGTCGGATTGCCGGCGACATAGATATCTGCAGAATTCTGACTTACGAAGCGGCACGAATGGGCGACAGGCGTAACAAGCCCTATGGCTATCCCATCCATTCGGATGAAGTAGCCTGCAAGATGCGTAATCTCAAAGATTTCGTCTGCGACAGAGCGGTGGATGTTTTCGGCAAGGCCATGGACGTTCTCGGCCCATTCGGTGCCGACCGTGAATACGATATAGAGAAGCATTGGCGCGATATCAAAATCATTCAGCTATGGATGGGCGGCAAACAACTCTGTCAAGTGGAAGCAGCACGGTATTTCTTCAACTGTAAGACATTATAGGAGAACAAATCATGGAAGAAGCCAATAAAGGAGTAATTGACTTAACCGATCGAGTTTTTCAGGAACTGCTCAAAAAGCCGGGCTTCAAAGAAGGCATGAGAACGGTACTGCAGAATATAGATCCCGAATCAAGCCGAAGACTGGTCCGGACGATGATGTGGCAGGACCCGGAGTTTTTTCTGGGTTTGCTCGGCGCTGTTCCTTCAATCTTCAATTCCCTGATTCAATGTCTGGACGAACTTCTCATCCAACTTAACGATAAATTTTCACCTCTACTGCTTCACGATTTTATGAAGTCTCTCGTCTTATCGATTGATAAAAAATCTCTGGAAAGCATTGTTCGCAACGGTAAAGTGCTGGCAACGGAATTGTGGGTAGTAGCACAGGAAACTTACCAGGAACAAAACGATTCAAATACTGATACGGAGGGAGAGAACCATGGAAAATAGCGCTATAATGCCCGCCGAGGGAGGAGTACTCAAAGAGGTATTAAGAACACCCTTCGTGAAAGATTTAATACGTAGCTCATTACAAAGCAGAAAACCGGATAAATCCCATCCTCTTGTCGTAGCTCTTATCTGGCAGGACCCGGAAGTTATACTGTCCATTCTTGGTTCTATACCCCCTATCGTCAATTCCTGTGTCGGTGCTTTGGGAGAAGCAGGGAAACAACTCAATGAAAAATTTTCACCGGAATTGCTTAAGGGCTACTTAGGCAGCATCTTGAATGATATTGACACCGATGAATTCAAAGTTTTGGCCGAAGCTTACTCCACGATGATAAAAAACCTTTGGGAAGTCTCACCGGAACTTAGAGAAGCGGTTGGCAAAGCAATAACTCAAGACGCGCCACCACTTATCGGCAAGGGAATAAGTTCGGCAGCTCGTTTTGTTAATGAAGTCAGCAAAAACGATCCGCGCCTGATAAGCAAGTTTGTTTCAGACATAGTGGCGAATATCGATAAAGACGAGCTCAAGGATGCGACGCACACAATTGTCAATGCGGTCCTTGATCAGAAACCGGGTTTGGTTTCCTGGACATGGCAGCTTCTCCGTAAAAGGATGAAACGCCGGAAATAGAATAAGTGATAGTTTTAAAAAACTACTGGATGGTAACTATATTAATCTTAAATGGAGGATTCCATGAAATGTGTTGAGAAAGCGGTTCAACCAGATACTGTAGCCGACATGACGGGTATGGTTGTGTGGAAGGTCGTAAAAACACCCGCAGCAAGAAAATTAATAATGTCCATTGTTCACGCAGCACTTAAAGACTGGTCGGGTGACAGTAAACTCAAAATGCGAATGTCCGCAAACGTGGAAAAGATTTTTGATGAAGTTCTGTCCACGAAAGATAAAGCCGCAGCAAAGATAACCGGCGATGTGGATTACGCGGAAATGCTACGGCCCGGATTCCGGGAAATTATTGAAAACATAGATTTCGGAGAATTAAAAGAAGCTCTGGACTGCTCTCAGGATGACATTACCGCTGTTGTAAAAATGGCCAACGAGGAGATGTGGCGGTATCCGGCCAAAGTTGTTTGTCTGCTGTCTTTACTTCCCTCTGTCGCGAATACAGCCGTCTCGGCAGTAAAAGAAACTTTAACGCCGATTAATAATCTGGCACCGGACCTTCTGGGTGATGTTGTACTGTCATTGGCTGATGAAATTGACGGCAAAAACATCGGATTGGTTATCAACGAATTATGCGAAATGGTTCGAAAGATTCACACCGGCAGTGTTCTTCTGGGAGAGCCGGGCAAACCGCAATCCGCTAATACTTTATCGCACTTCATGAATGAAACTATGAGCACGATGGATATTAACCTTCTGCTGAAAGCCAAAGCATACCTGGCGGAAATCAAGGAAATGGCACTGCAAAACTTGATCAACTTGCTGGAGCAAAGTCCTGAGCTTTCCAGGGAATTTTTTCAGAGCCATTTTGTTTCATTGATCGCTTCCATTCGAAAATGGAGCCGCAAGGCTGATGCCTTTGAACGCCTGTTTTCCGATGAAGATATCGCACGTGAATTTGCCAGGGGAATGAGTGAAATCGACGCGCAGGAAATAGCGGGTACGATAAGCAGATTATGCGGAATGTTAAATCGCGTACGCGCCACTACTCCCGGAATCATACGAAATACACTGTCACAGACGATAAACTCCGTTGACGCTGTAGAAGTTGGAGAAACTGTACAATGGTTCACGGAGGATGTTGTGGAATCTCTTAAACCGGTTGCCACTGAGGTGTTGCCGCCACTGATCAGAGGATTGGCAGATCTTCTAAGACCTAATTCTTCCGGAATTCCCGCGGAAATCGCGGACGCTCTTGAATATTTGAAAAATGCAATTAACAGCAAGGAGGCCGCCGCATGATGAAAGAATTTTTTGAAGCTTCCACGGTACTCAACAACAAATACGTACAACAATGGAAGAAAGACGGGAAAAAAGTAGTGGGCTATACCTGTTCGTATGTGCCTGATGAAATCTTTCATTCGGCAGGAATACTCCCTTTTAGAATACGCGGATTCGGTGCCGCCGACACTACGATAGGTGATACCTATTTCGGACCATTTATTTGCAGCCTGCCCAAATGTATGCTTCAACTGGCCGGAGAAGGTAAGTTTAATTTTTTAGACGGCGCTATTATCACCCCGGGTTGCGATTCCATGCGTCGCCTCGATGAATGCTGGCGTAAGGCCGGAGGCGATATCGAAGGTGCGATTCCACCTTTCTTTTTTCATTACGGTGTCCCTCATAAATATTCGGACTACACCATTAAGTGGTTGACCGATGAAACCCAACGCCTCATCAAGGCGCTGGAAGAACACTTTAATGTAAAGATCACCGATGCTGAGCTGAAAAAGTCCATTAAATTATATAATCACAGCAGGGAACTTCTTGACCGTTTTGAAGCGCTGCGCACACCGGATGCCCCGCCTTTCAGCGGAGAAGAAGCGTTGGCAGTTATACTTTCCGGCACTACCATGCCCCGGGAAGAATATAACACATTACTGGAGAAATTTATTTCCAATGCGGAAAAATCGCCCGGAATAAAGAGTCGGGTGCGGCTGATGCTCGTAGGCAGCGCCAATGATGATGTTGAACTGGTCAAGGTAATTGAAGGAGAAAAAGCCCTGGTGGTTGCCGACAATCTCTGCTTCGGTTCGCGATTCTATAGCGACAGGGTGGAAGAGGAGGGAGACCCCGTATCAGCACTTTGCAAGCGATACCTGGGACATAATGACTGCCCCCGCATGTATGGAGATTACAGAAGGAGATTAAATATCCTAACACAAAAAGTGGAAAAGGCGAAAATTGACGGAGTTATTCTGCAAAACATCCGTTTTTGCGATTTGCACGGTGCTGAAAACGGACTGTTCGAGAAAGATCTGGAAGCCAAGGGTATACCCTGCATGCGACTGGAGCGCGAGTACGGCCCCCTGGTGGAAACAGGCAGAATGAAAATGCGCGTTGACGCCTTTATTGAAAGAATACAGCAGAGGAGGGCTGCCGCATGAGAAAAGAAACCCGAGAATATAATTTTGACTGGATGATGTGGAATGCTTTTTCTGCAGCAACACGGCTGAAAAGCGGAACTGAAAAGGAATACCAGACAATACTAAAATATACCCCCAATTTTAAAGGGGTTATTAGTGCAATACTAGGCACCGGTGAACCCGGAGAAAAGTTTATCGGAATATGCGCAAAATATCTGGAGAATCTGGTTTTGGCCAAGGAAAGAGGCAAAAAGACGGCCATTACTACTTTTTGTTTTTCCCCTGCTATTTTTTACGCTATGGATATCATGCCAATCTGCCTTGAGGTTCTTTCTGTTATGATGGCCTTTACCTATAAAAGAGGGACTTCAGAATTTCTGGATTACTGCAACGAGGTTGGTTTCACTGAAACCTCCTGTTCCTCCCAACGCGGCTCTATCGGTGCGTATCTGGCAGGTATCGGCGCGGATGTGGACATGTTCGTCACGGACACGCCCGGCGTTTGCGATACCAACGCCAACGCATTTTCCTTCGCCTCGGCATATCTTAAGAAACCTTTCTTTCAACTTGATTTCCCGCCTGATCTCACCGGAGAACGTTCTAATGAATATCATCGGGAGGATTTCAAGGCGCTCATCCGCTTTCTGGAAGAACAAACCGGAAAAAAACTGGATTACGATCGGTTGAGAGGACATCTCCTGGAAGTGGCAAAGCAAGATGAACTTATTGCCGAATTGGAAGATCTGGCCCGGATAATACCCAGCCCCGTTCCTGTTCCTTATAACCTGATGATATACGCCTCTCGTTTCCTCTTTGCAGGAATGCCGGAATGCACCGGTGTTCTGGAATCAATGCTGAAAGTAGCACGGGAAAACGCTGCGAAAAAAATCTCCGCATTAAGCGGCGGCGTCGAAAAACTGCGGGCTTTTTTCTGTTACATAGACCATTACGCTCAGAATTTGCAGTTCTGGCAGATGCTGGACAAAAATGGCATCTGCTATCAGGGAAATATTCTGAGCCATTTCTGGTCACACAACGCACCGCATGTGGCCCATTATCACAAAGAAGATGCAGCCTATATTATTGATACGAAGAGTCCGGAAGCACTGATTGACAGCGTCGGTATGATCAATTCACGTATGCCGATGGTCAAATCAATTCGCGGACCCTATGATGCGCCTAATATGTGGCTGGAAGATACCCTTGGTTTAGCTAAGATCTACAGTGCAGATTTCATTGTTTACAATGGAACACCGGGATGCCGCAACACTTGGGGAATGGTAAAGCTCCTGGCTCGGGACACGGAAAAGGCCGGCTATCCTACATACATCATGTATGCCGATGCTTTTGATGTGCGCGTTCAGTCCTGGGAAGCCACGGAAGAGCGATTCATGGAATTTCTTAAGGTAAGGAGGCTTGTATAATGTTTGTAGCGGGATGCGATGTAGGATCATTAACGTCCAAGGCCGTCATTATGAAAGACGGCAAAATTGTTGAATCTGTTATTATCAAATCAAAAGCACGGCCCTGGGAATCAGCCGATGAAGTCATGGGCTTAGCTCTGTCCAAGGCCGGCTTGACCATGAAAGATATAAAGAGATGCGTGGGAACAGGCTATGGCCGGGATAAAATATCCTTTGTCAACGAAGCTATTTCAGAAATTGCCTGCCACGGCAAAGGCGCCCGCTGGCTGGTTCCTTCGGTCAGAACTGTTATTGATATTGGCGGACAGGACTGCAAAGCTCTGCGTCTGGATGATAAAGGCAATATGATAAAATTTATCACCAACGATAAATGCGCTTCGGGAACAGGCCGTTTTCTCGAAGTTATGGCAAAAGTTATGAATTTAAAACTCGATGAGATGGGAGAAATGTCGATTCGCTCCAAACATCCCGTCACCTTTGCGTCGGCATGTACTGTTTGGGCACAGGCTGATGTAATACAGCATCTGAATAATAAGGTTCCCATTGAAGATATTGCCGCAGGAGTCAATAATGCCATGGCCAGCCGCATGTCCGTACTGGCTAATAACATAGGACTGGAAAGCGACGTCTGCATGACCGGTGGCGTTGCCAAAAACAGCGGCGTGGTCAATGCACTGGAAAAAAATCTGGGAACACGAATTAAAAGGATACGCCGCGAAGACCCGCAACTTGCCGGAGCCATAGGAGCCGCGCTTTTCGCCGCGGAAAAAGTCAATGGAGGTGCCAAATGATTACTGCAGGTTGTGATATCGGATCTCTCACGGCCAAGGCCGTTATTTTAAAAGATGGGAAAATCCTTGCTTCGGAAGTTATTCTCGGGTCGGCTCAACCGGAAAAATCGGCACTCGAAGTGATTAAGCGCGCCGTGGAAAAAGCTGGCATAAAAATTGAGGATATTGAATACAGCGTGGGCACCGGCTACGGTCGCAAGCATATCCCTTTTATGAACTCTTCAGAGTCTGAAATTGTCTGCCATGGACGTGGAGCGGTTTGGCAGGTACCATCAGCACGCACAGTGGTTGATATCGGCGGTCAGGATGCCAAGGCCATCAGAATTGATGAAAAAGGCAATGTAGAACGTTATGTATATAACGATAAGTGTGCTTCAGGCACAGGACGATTTCTGGAAATTATCGCCGATTCTCTTGATATCAAATTGGACGATATGGGCGCTATGTCAGAGCGTTCCAAAGAAAAACTTAGCCTGTCCAACCAGTGTGTTATTTTTGCCGAAACGGAAATTATTTCGCTGGTAAATGAAGGTAAAGAGATACCCGACATTATCAGCGCGCTTCATCAGGCTGTTGCCAACCGGGCTGCTTCATTGGCTAAAAGTATTCTTGTGGCACCAGATGCTGTAATGACCGGTGGCGTAGCGAAAAATTCCGGTATGTTTTCCGCTCTGGAAAAAGCTCTAGGCGTGAAGCTTCACCGTGTGGATAATCCCCAGATCAATGGAGCCCTTGGTGCAGCCCTAATAGCTGTGGACGCATTGGAATCATCCAAAAAGAAGTGATAACAGAAAAAATCGCTACAACAAAAAGAGGGAAATGAACCTATTTGATAATGTTATAACAGACCTGCGGGATTATCTTCAACGAAAAAAATCAGAAGGAAGCAGGGAATATGCAATTCCGCAAACATCGGGCTGGCCTGTTGCCGGCAGGGGAAACGTAGTACTGGAACCGGACACGGCAATTGAGCTGGGTAACCCGCGAGACGAATCTGCTTCTTTCATGTTGTGGTCTGACGCAAAAAAAATAAATGACGGACGGATGACGCTTATCGGCCCGGATTTGGGTGAATCAAAGCAGAAGAATCTTCCCTTTGGCAAGGTAGTACTCCTTGGAGTAAGGGGTATGACAGAAGATAATTGTTACGAAAGACACCGGGAGCTGGAAATGGCCCGGTACGATCTTAATCTCTCCGGATATATGATGAGATCTGCTTCGCAGTATGGACGGGAGTGGAGCCGGATAAGCAAAGAAGCAATGGGGTGGGGAGCAAATTTCGCAACTCTAAGCAGCGCGCTTGCCCAAATGTATAGAAATGTTGATTTTGTTGAATCGGTGGAAATCGTCTTCGTGACATCGTCGCCTGCGGATGTTCGGGAACTTGGTGTGCTGGGTGAAAAAGCATCGCGGCTTATAGGCGCTCTTAACAAGATGGCCGCAGAAATGTCTTTTGAATGTGACTCCTGCGAATTTGTCGATGTTTGCGATGAAGTGGAAGATCTTAGAAACATCAGAAACAATTTAAAAAAGGAAGAAACCAATGTGCGTCGCTAGAAAAAAAACCAAGATTATTGCTATTTGCGGCAAGGGCGGGGTGGGAAAAACATCAATATCTGCGGCAGTAACAAAAATTCTCATAGAAGATCCCCGGGCACGCGTGCTGGCTATTGACGCCGATCCTGCCGTGGGCCTTGCGTCTGCTCTGGACATCAACGTACGCTGTACTGTGGATGACGTGCGCAATATCCTGATAAACAAAATCGAG
>Ga0265297_10009842_pt1 | contig 12202 bp, 14 predicted proteins | sample Munlanlwell13791_FD_192502 | JGI IMG/M metagenome (GOLD analysis project Ga0265297, IMG submission 192502) | Leachate microbial communities from a municipal landfill in Southern Ontario, Canada - Leachate well 137-91 | ecosystem: Engineered > Solid waste > Landfill > Unclassified | place...
CGCAAAGAGCATGGCCCCGAAAAGGGCTGCCCCGTACCGGTCGAACACCTCGCCGGCCGCATCGGCCCACTCGTGCCGGACCCCCTGGAGCGTGAGGGCGATGGTGAGCAGGCCGAGGGGGACGTTGACGAGGAAGATCGCGGGCCAGCCGAAACGGTCCGTCAGGACGCCGCCCAGGAACGGCCCGATGGAGAGGCCGGCGTACACGGTGGCAATCGTGATCCCGAGCGCTGCCCCGCGTTCTCCCGGGCCGTACACCTGCGTAACGATGGCAAGGGAGGTGGCGAAGATCATCGCCCCGCCAATCCCCTGGATGAGGCGGAATACGATCAGGATACTCTCGGAGGGGGAGAGTGCGCAGCAGAACGAAGCCACGGTGAAGATGGCAAGGCCGGCAAGGAAGATCCTCTTCCTCCCGACAATGTCGGCATACCGCCCGAAGGGGACGATGAACACGGCGGCCGAGATGATGTACGCGGAGGTGATCCAGCCGAGCATGACGGCGTCGGCCTGGAACTGCGCAGCCATGGCGGGCAGAGCCACGGTGATGGACGACCCGGTATAGGGGACCAGGAAACTGGAGAGTGCGGCAACGATGAGGATGAGCCTCTTCTCGCGGTCGTCAATCATGGATATCCGAAAGTTGGCGCTGATCGCGATTAAAGGGTGATGCCGGGCCGGGAAAATCCGGTTGCCCGGCGCCTCTTTTTTCTGCCGCAGGGCATGCCCCGCGCGAGTTCCGGTGTGCGATACCTCAAAGTGCCGGGAGCGCCTTGATCTGGTGAACACCCATGGATGTATATGATGTTGCGGTTATCGGGGGAGGGCCGGCCGGGCTCGTCTGCGCCATCCATGCCGCGGCACCGGGAAAGCGGGTCGTCGTTTTCGAGAAGAACGCCGAACCCGGAAGAAAACTGCTGCTCTCGGGAACCGGCCAGTGCAACATCACCCATGCCGGGGAGGTCCGCGACTTCCTCTCCCGGTACGGGGACCACGGGAAATTTGTCAGGCCATCGCTGATGGCATTCTCCAACAACGACCTTATCCGGTTCTTCTCCGAACGGGGGCTCGCCATGGAGACGGAGAAGAACGGCAAGGTCTTCCCGAAGACCCGTTCGGCCGCCGATGTCCTCGGACTGCTGCTCCGCGAATGCCATGCAAAGAGCGTGGAGCTGCGGTACGGGGAACCGGTGATCGGACTGGAGAAGGAGGCGGACCGGTTTCTCATCAGGACCGGTACAGTCTCGTACGCTGCACGGTCCGTAGTCCTCACCACCGGCGGGGCCTCGTACCCCAAGACCGGGTCCACCGGCGACGGCTGCCGGCTTGCCGCAGCGCTCGGCCAGCCGGTGACCGGGACCGCGCCGGCCCTCACCCCGGTTATCGTGCGGGACTACCCGTTTGCAGACCTGGCGGGCATCTCGTTCGAGGATATCCCCTTCACGCTCTGGCACGAAGGGAAGAAGACCGGCTCGTTCTGCGGCGACGTCCTCTTCACGCACACGGGGCTCTCCGGCCCCGGCATCCTCGACCCCTCGCGCTATTTTGCTGCCGGGGACGTCCTGCGGGTATCGTTTGCCGGGAATATCTCCCGCGAGTCCTTCGACAGGGACCTGGCCGGGCTCATCCATTCCCACGGCACCCGGCTTGTCCGGACCGCACTGGCCGGCCTCCCCCTGCCCGAACGGCTCCTCCGGAAGATCCTGGCGCTGGCCGGCGTACCGGACGAGCTCACCTGCGCCCACCTGACCGCTCCGCAGAGAAAGGAGATCGTGACCCGGTGCACGGAGTTCCCGTTCGTCATCGATCGCCCGGGGGATTTCTCGATCGCCATGGCCACCCGCGGGGGCATTGCGCTCGAGTCCGTGAACCAGAAGACCATGGAATCGAAGCTTGTCCCCGGCCTCTTCTTTGCCGGCGAGGTGCTGGACATCGACGGCGACACCGGAGGTTACAACCTGCAGGCAGCGTTCTCGACCGGGTACGCCGCTGCCATGGCGATACGGAAACGTCAGGAGACTCTTCCCTGATCCTGGGTTGCTGACAAAAAACAGGAACAGAAAAACCTGGCACGAGAAAAGGAGGTATTATTCCCCGTTTTTCTTCAGCCCGCCCGGGCCGACCGTGACGCCGGCCTTCTTGATGAGATAGTACCCGGCACCGAGGCCGAGGATGATGACACCGATGCTCATCATCTCGAAGCCGTACTCCATGCCGTTCATGCTGGAGGGGTCCATCAGGATGACCTTCCGGGCAACGGCGATGACGGCGAGCAGGATGACGATCTCGACATGGATCGTGTTCTCGTGGAAGTATGCCTTGATGGTGTCGAGGAGCTCGACGCCGATGAGCACGAGCAGGAAGGCGCCAAGGACATTGATCATCTCGTGGGACTCCATCAGGACGGGGGTTGTCGAAACGAGCGCCGCAAAGAGGAGTACGGCAAGGTCGGCCATGGCCGTGATGAGGACGATGATCAGCATCACCATGAGGGCCGCGTAGATACACTTCTCGATCTTTTCGATAGTAATGATCATGTTCATGATTTTTCAGTCCCTCCAGGGAACGAGGTCCGGCGCGGCCGGGTTGTACAGGCTCACGACATCGCCGATGACGATGACCGCCGGCGGCTTCACCCCGGCCTTCTTCGCCTCGGCCGCGATGGTGGCAAGGGTGCCGGTCGTGACCCGGCGGTCCTTCCGCAGGCCGCGTTCGATGATGGCAACCGGCGTTGTCGCCGCTTTCCCGTTTTTCGTGAGCACAACTGCAATCTTTGCAAGGTTCGCCACGCCCATAAGGATGACGATCGTGCCCCGGCTCCGTGCCAGCAGTTCCCAGTCGAGCGCCGGCTCGGCCTTGGTCGGGTCCTCGTTGCCGGTCAGGATCGTGACCTGGCTGGCGAATTTCCGGTGGGTGAGCGGGATGCCGACCGATGCGGGGACGGCGAGGGCGCTCGATATCCCCGGCACCATCTCGACTTCGATCCCCGCAGCCCGGACGGTCTCGAGCTCCTCGCCGCCCCGGCCGAACATGAAGGGGTCGCCGCCTTTGAGCCGGACAACAGTTTTTCCCTTTTGTGCCCGGTCCACCATCAGCGCCTCGATCTCGTCCTGTTCGAGGTTGTGCTTCCCGCCGAACTTGCCGCAGTCGATCTTCTCCGCGCCGGCCGGGAGGGTCGAGAGGATCTCTTCGCCCGGAAGCTGGTCGAAGAGCACGACCCCGGCCCTGTCGATCACGTCGCGGCCCCGCTGTGTCAGGAGCCCTTCTGCCCCGGGCCCCGATCCAACCAGATACACTTTTCCCGTCATGGCACAATCCCCAGTCGTTTGTATGCATCGTCGATAAGGTCCTGGGCCTTTGCCTTCAGCTTCCGGCCCTCTTCCCGGGCTTCCTCGATAGCCTTCACGTCCACCTCGATCCGCTCGGCCCGGGTCCCGTCGAGCGAGAGAACCTCGGCAATGAGGCGGCCGCCACAGGAGTAGATGCCCAGCGGCGTAAAACAGCCGCCGCCCAGCTGCTCCATCACGGCCCGCTCGATGGCAATGTCCGTCCGGGACTCCGGGTGGTCGAGCGCCGAGAGCACCTCCATCAGCGACGGGTCGGCCCGGCTGACCACCGCGACCGTGCCCTGGTTGGGCGAAGGGACGAACTTCTCCGGCGGGAGCCGTTCGCCCTCGATGGTGATCCCAAGCCGTTCAAGGCCGGCTTCCGCGAGCATGATGGCGTCGTACTCGCCTCCGGCCAGTTTCCGGATCCGGGTGTCAACGTTCCCGCGGAGGTCCCGGATCGTGATCTCCGGGTCGTGCCGGAGGAGCTGGGCCTTCCGGCGCGTGCTGGATGTCCCGATGACACGGATGTTCCCGATCTCGCCCTTGTGGGCAAGGTAATCCGCCGGGGAATCGCGTTTCATCACGGCTGCCGTTACAAGACCGCTCGGGCGGAACGCCGGGATGTCCTTCATGCTGTGCACGGCGCAGTCGATAGTGCCGGCAAGGATCGCGTCGTCCAGCGCCCGGACAAAGACGCCCTGCCCGCCGATCTCGTGGAGGGGGACCTGCGTCGAGGCATCGCCCTGCGTGTTGATGATGACCTGCTCGGACCCGATGCCCAGCTCATCCAGTTTCTGCATGACCTTTCCGGTCTGGGCAAGGGCAAGCTTGCTGCCCCGTGTCCCGATCCTTATCGGCATGATGCGTAGGCCCGTGCCAGTGCGGCGAGATCGCGGTCGGTGTGCGCTTCTGAAAGGAAGTTGGTCTCGAACTGCGAGGGCGGGAGGAAGATGCCGGAATCCAGCATCTTCTTCCAGAAGACCCCGAACGCAACGGTATCGCACTCCTTCACCTCGCGGTAATCCTTCGGGGGCGAGCTCCGGAAGAAGTACTTGAACATCGAGCCGAGGCGGACGAAGCACCCGCCATTCATATCGCCGATGCCCTCCTCAAGGGCCCGGCCCTTTTCATCCAGTTGCGTATACAGCGCCGCGTTCTCGTGCAGGTACCGGATGGTGGCTATCCCCGCCGTGAGCGAGAGCGGGTTGCCCGAGAATGTCCCGGCCTGGTATACCGGGCCCTGCGGGGCAACCATCTCCAGGATCTCGCGCCGGCCGCCGAATGCGCCGATGGGCAGGCCGCCCCCGATGATCTTGCCGAGCGTGGTCAGGTCGGGCCTGACCCCGAACTTCTTCTGGGCCCCGCCGATGCCCACGCGGTACCCCGTGATCACTTCGTCGAAGATGAGGAGCGCATCGTGGGCTTTCGTGATCTCCCGGATCTCCTTCAGGTAATTATCCTGCGGGAGGACCGGGCCGATATTTCCCATCACCGGTTCGATGATGAGCGCGGCAACATCGCTGTTCTTTGCCAGGACCGCTTCGAGCGCTTCCGGGTCATTGAACGGGACCTGCCGGGTGTGGGCAACGAGGTCGGCAAGCACGCCAGCCGAGTCCGGGACGCCCATGGTGGTCGCCCCGGAGCCGGCCTTCACCAGCACCGCGTCGTGCGCACCGTGGAATCCGCCCTCGATCTTCACGATGTCCTTCTTCCCGGTGAACCCGCGGGCGAGCCGGATCGCGGCCATGGTGGCCTCGGAGCCGCTCGACACGAACCGGACCATGTCCATGCCCGGGTGATCGCCGGTAATGAGTTTCGCGAACTCCGGTTCGAGCGGGGAGGGCGTGCCATAGAGCCAGCCGCGTTCCAGCTGCTCCTCGATGGCGCTCCCGATCTCCGGGTGCGCATGCCCGAGGATCAGCGGGCCGTAGGCCATGCAGCAGTCGATGAGCGTTGCCCCGTCTGCGGTCTTCAGGTGGGCGCCGCCTGCCCCGACCGTGTAGAACGGGTACGGCCTGATCGCCCGCACGGGACTCGATACGCCGCCGGGCATCAAGGCCTTTGCTTCGCTGAAGAGCTTCTCGCTCTTCGACCCCTCATCAGTGTTCATGGAGCCACCCTGCTACTTCGCCGGCAAAGTAGGTGATGATCAGGTCGGCCCCCGCCCGCTTGATGCAGGTGAGGCTCTCGATGATTGTCTCCTTCTCCTTCAGCCAGCCGTTCTTTGCAGCGGCCCGGATCATGGAGTATTCCCCGCTCACCTGGTAGGCTGCAACCGGGAGGCCGAGCGTTGAGACCTCCGCGAGCACGTCCAGGTAGAACCCCGCGGGCTTGACCATCAGGATGTCGGCCCCTTCGTCGGCATCCATCTGCGACTCGAGCACTGCCTCGCGGCTGTTGGCCGGGTGGATCTGGTAGGTCGAGCGGTCGCCAAACGAGAAGCCGGAGTCCGCGGCTTCGCGGAACGGGCCGTACAGGGCCGAGGCAAATTTCGTGGAGTACGACATGATCAGGACCTCGTCGTACCCGGCCTCGTCCAGCGCCGACCGGATCGAGCCGACCATCCCGTCCAGCATGCAGGACGGGGCAACGATGTCCGCGCCCGCCTCCGCATGCGAGAGGGCGATCCGGTTCATGAGCACGAGCGACGGGTCGTTGAGCAGGTCCATGCCGCCCCGGGTCTTGCCCACGATCCCGCAGTGGCCGTGGTCGGTGTACTCGCAGGCGCAGACGTCCGTGATGACGACCATGCCCGGCACGGCCTCCTTGACATTCCGGACCGCCTGCTGGACAACGCCCTTTGGATCGTAGGCTGATTTTGCCCCGGCGTCCTTCTCTTTCGGGATGCCGAAGAGGAGGATCGCCCGGATCCCTTTCTTCCAGAGCGCCGAGGCCTCGGCGGCAATACCGTCGATGGGGTACCGGAACTGGCCCGGCATGGCATCGATCGGCTTGTTTTCCGTGATGTTCTCGTCCACAAAAAGGGGTGCTATCAGGTCGTTCTTCGAGAGTGCGACCTCGCGCAGGAGCGGCTGGATATTCCGGGACCGTGTCCGCCGCATCCGGCGTTTGGGAAAGATGCTCGTTTCTGCCACCACCTGCTGACTTCTGATGAGTAGTTTTTCCGGTCCATCGTATTTATGATTGCAGTATCCGTGCGCCACCCGTGCCCGCCCTTACCGGTCCGTGCACTTCTGCTCGTTCTCGCACTGCTGCTTCAAGGCGCACGCGAGCCGGAGGGCGCTTGCGACGAGGTTCGAAAGGTCCTCCTGCGTGTACCGGTTGTTGTCGATCAGGTCCCGGTCCTTGGTCGTGTCCTCGTCGTTTTCGCCAACCCACGAGGCTATCGCGATCTCGGGGATGTGGAACCCGAGCCAGGAGAAGAAGTTCATGAGGTTGCCGGCAACGTGCTGGACGCCGTCCACGTGGCCGATCACGATGAGACCGGCCACCTTGTTTGCGATCATCCGGTTGCCGAACCACGAGTACTGGTTCTCGATGGCGTTCATGCGTTCCACGAATTTCTGGACCAGGGCCGAGTGGTTGTTCCACCGGATGGGCGTTGCGAGGATCAGGATGTCGCAGGCAAGGACCGCGTCGTACACCTTCTGCATCTCGTCGTCCTCGTACTTCATCGTGCTCTGGCAGGGATACGTGCAGTACGCGGGGTTCTCGGAGTAGTTCCCCTCGCACTCGTGGATCTTCAGGTCCTTTAACCGGATGAATTCGGTCGTGCACCCGAACTCCCGGTACTGCAAAAGGGCCTTGTCGAGCATTGCCTCGGACTTGCTCATCACCGGCTGCTGCCGGCTCGACCCGGAGATGCCGAGGACCCGGATCTTCTTGCAGATCTCCTTGTCCGGTATGGGAACGATGTTGACACCGAACTTCCTTCCAACGAGCGGTGCAGGCATGATTTAATTATCATGGAGCGGTGGATAATCTACTTGTTGATCCCGGGGTGGGGAGATGGACGCACCAGACCAGGCAGTGATTGACGAGAACAGGAAGAAATGCATCTGCGGAGAATGCCCAAGCTACACGGAGTGCATGCGGGCAGCGGAAGAACTCCTTTTCTGCCTCGCGGGAAAGAGCCCTGACTGTATCTTCGAGAAGAAGGGCTGCCTCTGCCCGTCATGCCCGGTAACGAAAATCCTCGGCCTGAAGAAGGCCTACTACTGCATCCGGGGAACGCAGGACGGGCAGAAATAACCCTTCACGCGGGCCGTTGTCGCGGTTTCTTTTCGACACCTTTTTTATTTATCCGGTTTTATGATAGAGAATGCGCATCTTCCCGTACCTTATCCTCGCATTTCTCCTGTGCGGCGCCCTTGCTGTTGCCGGGTGCACAACCAGTACGACAAGCCCGCCACCGGTTACCGCAACCGCGATCTCCCTCCCGTCGATTGCCATTGACCGGACGGATCTTCCGGACGGCTATGTCCTGACCATGAGCCGGGTGAAGAACGAGTCGGATGTCAGCAGCCTTGCCCGCACGCTCGGCTGGCAGGCCGGCTATGTCGTGCAGTACACGAAGTCCTCGGATCCGGGTACGGTTGTCATCCATTCCCTTGCCGGCTACCCGGAGGACAGCATGCCGGATGTTGTCGAGTATGTCAATACGGCAGACCGTTCCTATGCGGATCTGAAATATTTCGATATCGTGGTGACGGGTCTTGGAAACAACAGCAGGGCGTTTATCGGGTATATCCCGAACTCGTCAGAAGTCGTGGCAGGGACTACCACTCCCGCTTCAGGAACTCTCCCAAGTGCGGCAGTAGCTATAGAGGGTTCGGAGACGGCGACCTACGGGCAGAACTTTGTCGAGATTGTTTTTGCCAAAGGGGACATCCTCGAAGTGATCCGGATCTCCGGGCCGGTCATCGATGACAAGGAAGCGATCGCGATCGCACAGAAGGCATACGCGAAGATTCCCTGATGGGAATCTTCTCATCCTCCAGGTCTTATGACCTGTCGGAACTCGAAGATCCCCTGGCGGGGATTTTCTCCTTTCTCGGGCCTGACGAACCTGCCGGACAGCGAAGAACGCTGATGCGTTCTTCTCGTGCTTCAGGTCTGACGACCTTCAGCATCCCGAAGATCCGGTAATCGGGATCCTCCGCCTCCTTTTTATCACAAGCGGTACGGATCCCAACTCTTATTTCCCGGGACGAGCACCGGACAGCTATGCTCGGCTCACTGGCATCGTTTCCGGTCTTCGGCCTGCCGCTGGCCATTGTCTTTGGGATCATCACCATTCTCTGCCTTTTCATCACCGCACTGCTCGGCTATCTCGTGCTGAAAGGAAAGTACAACATCCCGTTCGCGTGGCACATGCGGATGGCGGGTGCGACGCTGGTTTTTGCCGTGGTCCACGCGGTGCTGGTTGTTGCGTGGCTGACGGGTTGACGGCTTTGATAAAAATGGCAGAATCCGTTATTCCTTCCCCGGCTTTCCTTCGATCCGGTCGCCTTTCGTGATGGCGTTGACGAGCGCCTCGGCAGCGACAACATCGCCTTCTTCCGCACTGGTCCGGATGGAGAAGGTTGCATCGGTTAAGAGTTTCTTGGTCAGGACCCGGGTCAGGTCATCGATGATGGCCGCGGTCTTCTCGTCCGCGGTGCCGAGCCGGGCAAGGGCCCGCTCGCGTTCCCGGAGCCGGACCTGCTCGGCCCAGGTGTGGAGCGAGGCCAGGTACCCGTCAGCGGTCCTCCGGTTGAGGTGCCGGAGGAAGAGGGAAAGCTCGGCCTCGACAAAGCCATGCGCCCGGTCGGCCTCGGCCTTCCTTGTACTCATGGTCTGCTCGTTGACGGACCGCAGGTCGTCGATGGTGTAGAGCCGGACGCCGTCAACAGTGCCGGCGCCTTCCTCAACATCGCGGGGCTGGGCGATGTCCACGAGAATGAGCGGGCGGGGGTGGCCCTCCACCGGCCAGCACCGGTCCTTCATGGCCTTTGCAAGGTCCGTCCTGCGGATGATGGCGTGCGGGGCGGCCGTGCAGGAGATCACCACGTCCGAGAGCGTGATGTAGTGGTACAGGTCGCTGAACTTCACGGCCCTGCCGCCGATCTTGCCGGCCAGGATCTCGGCCCGCTTGTAGGTCCGGTTCGCCACGTACATCGCGGTCAGGTGCTTGGCGGCAAGGGCCTGGGCTACGAGCAAACCCATCTCCCCGCTGCCGACAACAAGGATGTGTTTGCCGGCAAGGGTCCCGATCTCGGCCTCGGCAAGCGTGACGGCCGCGGAGCCGATCGAGACCGAGCCCCGGTTGATGAGCGTGCGCCGCCGGACTTCGACCCCCACGTGCACGGCCTTGTTGGTGCAGGTCTCGAGGAACGGGCTCGCGGTGCCGGCTTCCTGTGCGTCCGAGAGGGATTTTTTGAGCTGCCCGATGATCTGGTCCTCGCCCACGATCATGGAGTCGATGCCGGACGCGAGCGCAAGGAGGAGGCGGAGCGCCCCGTCGGCTTCGTGCACGAAGAAGCCCTTCCTGCCCTGCTCTTCCAGGAATGCCCGGAGCGATGCTGCGTCGCCTTCCACGATCACCTCGACGCGGTTGCAGGTCTGGAGGATCATCACGCCCGGGAACCGGTCGCGGGCAGCGGCAAGGAACTCCTCCTCGTTAGCGAACCGGAACGCCTCGATGGCGGCAACATTGGCCGTGTGGTGGCTGACGCCCGCGATCGCGAGCGGGACGGGCGTCTCAGCCATGCAGGTACCTCTGCTCCACGGCCTTCCACGCGGCCTCCCGGTCGGTCAGCAGCTGTTGCCAGACCGTATGATCCCCGAGCACGTTTTTTAAGACCTCGTTCCGCTTTTCCTGGTCCGGCTCTTTTTCCTTTAGTTCGCTGCGGAGCCGGTTCTGGAGCTCGATCATCGCGTCCAGCGCCGGGAAATCGTCCTCGACCTGTTCGCGGATGAACCGCGAGACCGCCGGGCTCGCCCCCTCCGTGCTGATCGCGATCGTGTAGTGTTCCCCGCGGGTCACTGCCGGGAGGATCACGTCGCCCTGCTCCCCGTCCGCGTTGTTGTACAGGATCCCCATGGCCTTGCAGAGCCGGCCGACCCGGTTGTTGATCTCCGGGTCCGAGACCGCGGTGATGACGAGGAACGCGTACCGGATCAGGTCCAGGAGTTTCAAATCGCTGATCGAGTCGAGGTCCAGCTCCACCCGCGTGAACTGCATGGTGTTGAACTGCGGGGCGAACGACCGGCTCACGACCGTGAGGTGCGACGTCCCCGAGAAGTACGCGGCCTTCCGGGCAGCAACAGTTCCCCCTCCGAAGATGACGACGAGCTTGTCGGAGCAGTCTACAAAGAGAGGGATCATCTGGTATAAGATTGAGCGATCATGCTCAAAAATCCTGTGGAATTCGTTTGGCAGATGGCGCAATCCGCACCCGAACACTACTCAATCCCGCGGATATAGGGGGCGTATGTTTTCAGGAAATACTCTTCCAGTCCTTCCCGCGAGCGAGGCAGCGATCTACAGGTTTGGGCCTCGAAGAAACAAAAACAGAGTTCGAGAAACTCAAGCGCTGTTTCCGTCAGCTCGGCAACCTTTGCCGGATCGTATTTCAGGTAATGGACCCGCCCAGCCGTATCAACGCCATAACGGGACGGGATGTAATAACTCTCCAGCCGGCTCATGACCGGGAGAAATTTTCGGAACCGGTTGTCCAGTTCACCGGATTCGGGAATGACATGGGCAGTGAAGAGATCCGATGCATGGTGGTCGCGGGCAACGATAATGGAGACGAGTGCAAGACATCCTTTTGCACCTTTTTCGCATACCTGCTGGGCATGGAAGACCGCAACCGGATAGAGCCGGTTTTCAAGGGCAGGGCCAATGGTGTCGCGGTCGAAGAGGGCATCGGCAAGGTACCGGACTGCCCGAGCCTCATGGATATCAGACATGATAACCGACCGTGGCGCCGTCCATGACGATCGGGCGGACGTTCCGCCCACCCGTTGCTGCTTCGGACAGGACATCCCTGCCATGGATGAGCCGGTGATGCCTGGAGATCTCGTACAGGATCGGCGAATCGCTCTTCAGGTCGTCGTGGTCAAGAATGATGAGGTCTACCGGCCGCTGCGTCCTGCCGAGCAGAGCATACCGCACTGCGGCGACGGATTCCGTATATGCCCCCGGTACTTTTCGCACAACGGCTGCAATATCGTAGTCACTTCCGGTATCGGCATCCCCCCGGGCCAGGCTCCCGAAGAGGTAGATTGCCTCGACATCCTCAATTCCCTGGAGTACGGCTGCGGTGATTGTCTGGAGGTCGCCATCCATACCAGCCTTTCCTTTCCCGGTATTCTTCTTTGCCTGCCTGGCTTTTGTCATGATCTGTTCCCGGCATCCCGGCCGGACGTGTTACCGGATATTATCTGGCGGTTTGAATAAATAATCCTGCTTCTGCATCCGGGATCCTGCGTGATTATTCCGCCGGATGATGAGTAACAATGGCCATGCCGGTCCGTCCTTTGTTCGATATACTTAAATCGTTTGAGTTCCCACATTGTAGAGCACACTGCGCCGATAGTGTAGTGGTTATCACTAGGCGTTGCCAACGCCTAAACCCGGGTTCGAGTCCCGGTCGGCGCACTCTGGTTTTGGAATTTTTTTTAAACGAGCGAAAGCGATTTTTCCGGAACCGGGTTCCTGCCGGACCCGGCAGGCCGGCCCGGTCCCCGTTTCTTCAGCGTACCCTCAATATCTGTAAATTTCCGAAAATTATAAAGCACTGCAGATACAAGGGTCGGCCATGATAAACCGACTGCCCGAAAGCACCGGAAACACGATCGGTTTCCTGATCCAGGGAAAACTTGCCGACGAGGACTACAAGGATGTCCTCATCCCCGCGCTCGAA
>Ga0265297_10009843_pt1 | contig 12201 bp, 14 predicted proteins | sample Munlanlwell13791_FD_192502 | JGI IMG/M metagenome (GOLD analysis project Ga0265297, IMG submission 192502) | Leachate microbial communities from a municipal landfill in Southern Ontario, Canada - Leachate well 137-91 | ecosystem: Engineered > Solid waste > Landfill > Unclassified | place...
GGTGCTGACCACGGTCGGGCTGAACGGAAAGAAGATCCAGTACAGGGCAACACCCAGCACGATGGCGCCCGGCAGGAGGAGCTGTTTTGCCATCCCCTTCAGGATACAGGAGAGCCCGAGGATGAGGAGGGTGAAGACGATGGCAAAGATGAGGTAATTCGTTGCTGCCACCGCAGACGATGCCGGGATGATGAGGGTGAGGATCATGGGGGAGACGGCAAAGCAGGACATCAGGAGCACGGCAAGGATGATGTTGAAGGTGAAGAGCCGTTTTAAGAGATGGTGGGCTCTCGTTGCTGCAAGCACTACGATGGCAAGACCGCAGATGATCATGGAGGTGTAGATGGCATTGGTCGAGAACGCAAGACCGGCTCCCACGCCGATGATCAGGATGCCGGTGGGTCCCGTCCCGATGGGGAGGCGGTGCCCGATGGTGACCTGGAGGAGCTGGCAGACGCCGGTCACCACAAAGATCACCTGGAGGACCTGCATCTGCCGGACCGGGTCCGTATAGAGCATGGGTGCCACGATCATCCCGTAGATCAGGGCCGAGGGCATCAGGACAATGAACCACTGGAGTGTAGCAGTCAGGATAGCAGAGAGCGGCGGTTTGTCATCGATATCTGAGAGCCGTTTCACAGGAATCACTCGCGGGGATTTTTTATCCCCTGCCTACGGGCAGGTAATTCAATTCTCATCCCGTAACCATTTGAATCTTCGTTAATTCTTGTCCCGGTGCACAACAAGGGTGGATGAGATGCCGCACCAGCGGTTTTCCCCCGTCACCTTTACATTCCGTGGTGGGTACCTGAATCGTTCATGGCAGTGTTCGGGAACGGTACACACTTCAAAGACTTTTTGTAGGAACCCGATCAAGGGGAGTTGAGCGTCTCGCGGTATGCACTCGTGCAGACTCCCGAGGCAGAGCGCATCGACCGATCAGATACCCCCAAAAAAGGATTGCAACCATGAGAACGATCGTAAAAAACGGCCATGTCCTGAATGTCCACACATCACAGTACGAAGAGAAGACCATCGTTATCACCGGCGACCGGATAACCGGATTGACAGAAGCTCCTGTTGCTGCTGATAAGGATGATATCGTCATTGATGCAACGGGAAAGTTCATCCTGCCGGGCCTGATCGATGCCCACGTCCATGTCACGTCTGCCACGGTGGACCTGGCAATGCCGCAGCTGCCGATCACCTACATCACCTGCTGCGCAGTAAAAAATCTCAAGGAAGCGTTGCTGCGGGGGTATACGACCATGCGGGATGTGGGCGGTGCTGACTTCGGGCTGGCAATGGCTGTTGCGAGCGGGGTCATTCCGGGTTCGAGATTGTTCTTCTGCGGCCGGGCCCTGAGCCAGACCGGGGGGCATGGCGATTTCCGGGCCAAGACGTACGACGGCGAGTACGGAGCGGCCATGCAATCCTCGGCCACCAGCATCGGCCAGATCGCCGACGGGATCACCGAAGTGCGCCGGGCCTGCCGGACCGAGCTTCGGAAAGGTGCATCCTTCATCAAGATCATGGCCGCCGGCGGGGTTGCCTCACCCGGTGATAACGTCACCGATACACAATACAGCAGTGAGGAACTGGCGGCTATTGACGAGGAAGCAAAGGCCAAGAGCACGTACGTTGCGGCCCATGTGTACTCGGCAAAGGCCATCCAGATCTGCTTACAGCACGGGGTTCGGACAATCGAGCATGGCAACCTGCTCGATGAAGAGACGGCGACCATGATGAAGGAGAAGGAAGCGTACCTGATTCCGACCGTCATCACGTATGACGCGCTTGCGCGGAGGGGCGCTGAATACCAGTTCCCCGCGGTGAGTATCAACAAGATCGCCTCGGTGCGGGGCCAGGCGGTCAGGATTGCCCGGAGGCACGGGGTGAAGATCGGGTTTGGTACCGACCTTTTGGGCCCGCTGTGGGAGGAGCAGAGCAATGAGTTCACGCTGCGGTCCGGCATCGAGAAGCCCATCGATACCATCATATCTGCAACAAAGATCAATGCCGAAGTGCTGAACCAGTCCGGGAACATTGGTGAGATATCCGAGCAGGCCTATGCTGATATTCTGATTCTTGGGAAAGATCCTGTAAGGGACATCACGGCAATCACTGATAGCAGCAATATCCAGCTGGTCATGAAAGCCGGAACGGTTTACAAGAACACGCTGTGAATACCCGGGAGATCCCGGGCCCCTGATGAGTATGGCAGATACCCGATGAGGAGCGTATATGGCGGATAGGGATGCTGATGAAAAAGCGGGTTTTGAATCCGCCTGCACGTTTGTGATCCGGCTGGGAACGCTGGCCCATGGCTATGGCCCCCAGGCCAAACGGCTGGAGTCATACCTCTCCCGGGTCACACGAGCGCTGGGATACACCGGCGTGTTCTCATCAACACCTACGAGACTCTCCTTTACCTTTTCGAGAACGGAAGGGGACCTAAGGCCGCGATCCTGCCAGGTTCCGCTCTCGGGCACCGGCTTTGATCTTGCAAAACTTGGAAAAGTTGGCGATCTCGTGAATGCTGTTGAAGCAGGCACGGTCACGATCGATAAGGCCACCGAGATGCTGGACGAGATCGATGCGATGCCGCCACCCTATAAGAATTACCTGGTGGCAATCGGGTATGCCCTCTGTGGTGCAGGATTTGCCGGTTTTCTCCAGGGGAGCTGGGGAGATATCCTGCTTGCGGCACTCTTCAGTGTGGTCGTTTTTCTCATGGTCACATTTTTGGCACGTTTCCCGGGGCCAAATGCCCGCTGGGTGCCGTTCCTGTGTGCCCTGGCAGCCGGAATTCTTGCGGCCCTCGCAAGTGTCCTCGTGCCGGCGACGCAGGCCTACCTTGTCACACTTTCTGCGATCATCTACCTCATCCCTGGCTTCTCGATCACCGTGGGCGTGATCGAGCTGACCACGAAGCATATCGTTTCGGGACTCACCAACCTTGCCCGCGGCCTGATCACGCTTGCCCTGCTCTTTATCGGGGCGTGGGCTGGTATCGCCCTGGTCGGGTGGTTCCTCCCGGTCCATGGTATCACGGCCGGCGCCATTGGTTACGGCTGGGTCTGGGTATTTGCCATGGTGCTTGCAGCAGGACTCTGTATTGCCTTCCAGACACCGCCCCGTGACTTCATGTGGGCACTGCTCTGCTGCGCGATTGCCTGTATTGGGATTGTGCTGGGGGAACATATCCAGGGCGCCGACCTGGGAAACTTCCTTGGCACTGCCATGGCGATGGTCTTTGCGAATGTCTGGTCGGACCGGACCAACCGTCCCACGTCCAATGTCATTCTCCCCGCGTTCGTCTTCATGGTCAGCGGGAGTATCGGCTTCCGGGGCCTGGAGGCAATATCAGCCGGCAGTACCGCACTCGGGCTTTCTGAATTTTCGCATATGTTCGTTGTTGCAATCACTCTTGCAGCCGGGCTCGTTGTCGGGAACCTGGTCTATAAACCTAAAATTCTGCTCTGATAATCTTTTCTTGCGGCAGAGTGTCTGGACGCCGGATCCGGATGATTTGGTGAAAACCACCTCCCCATATGAGAATACCCATTGTAGGGATGTTCGAAGAACCCGATGGTTCGGTCAAAGATCTGATGATCCTCTCCCGCTTCAGGAGGGGAGAGGTCGCAGTCCTCGACAATCTGAAGGGAGGCGAAAGCCGATCTTCAGCATTCTTCTCAAGCATTTCCTGTCAAAGTATGCCAGCAAATGCCAGTCGAAGAAACCTGATAGTGGTTGTGCTTGTGAGAGATCAGGGTATAGCGATTTTGTGACGGGCATCATGCATTCCTGTGAACATGACAAAAGAATATTGAAGCCAAAGAGCATAAATCAAAAAAAGATATGAGTGGCCAGATTCAATCATCAAAAAAATCATCAAAAGAATTGTTTTTAAAACCCATGAAAGGGAAATTTGCTGAAACGCCAGCTCACGCTATCCCGGTACGTGGTGTGTACGAATCCACTCCCCATATTCCTCCAACTGAGAATGGGGCGGTCGAGATGATGCTCGCCGATATTATCTCCCGTCTCGACCGGATTGAAGAGAAGATCAACGAGAATGTCTATCCTCATGAATCGGCCATCAAACCGGCATTTGTCAAGCGGGTGAAAAAAGCTCAGGCTGATATCGCTAAAGGAAAAGGGAAGACGTACGAATCGATGGACGCTTTTATCAAGGCCATCTCTGAATGATGTATACCATTGTCGCAAATCCTGAGGTTGAGGCGGCCTTCAGGAAGATGGGCAAAAAGGATGCTGCCCGGTTTTCTCAGGTAATCAAAAAACTAGAGGAACTTGGCGAGAACCCGGAGATCGGAAAGCCGCTCCACCGGCCAATGCAGGGACTGCGGCGGCTGCATATCGGGCACTATGTCCTGACGTATAAATTCGAGAAGAAGAAAGGGCTGATCACGCTCGTGGATTATGCGCACCACGATGACGTGTATTGAAAAAACTGATTACGCTTTGATCTCTTCCACGACCGTTTGGATTTTTATTCGTGCCGCTCCTCCCTTTCTGTTTGAAGTGGTAGTAAAAAATCTCATAATTGATCGAACATGGGAACTGGCTCTACCTTTTTGTTTAATACATGAAAGCGACAACTCAGGTGTATATATGAATGAAGTTCTCGTTCACGGCAGGCATGAGACTGAATGGGTCACCATATCAAAAGATGAATATGATTCCATGAACCACACTATAGACGTTCTTGCTGATAAAAATCTCATCACCCAGATCAAGGAAAGCAAGGCGAAGCATGTAAAATCCCGCGATTTTGAAGAACTTTCCCAGGAACTTGGGATTTAACATTCATCCTTGATTCTCCCCACGTTCCCTGCAGTATACTTACGAACTTGCGATTTTTATGGTGTGGGACGCGGGACGCAAATGGGGGGGTTAGCATCCGACCCCCTCCCCCTCTCGCGTTTAAAATCGATCAGACCCCCCCTGCCTGGGGGTGGGGGGGTTGCCGGCCGACCCCTCCCCCCCTTTGGCTCAAACCGACCCCCCCTTATCATTTCTGGGTAGCCCAACAACGGCCCTGTCCGCCGGAGCAATGATCCGGAAGACCGGAAAAACAGCGTGCAATATTGCGTACATCCCAAAAATGAGGAGGGGGGTCAACGGTCGACCCCCCCCACCCCTTGCGTTCAAAAACGATCTGACCCCCCCGCCATGTGCCAGGGGGGGTATGCGTTGACCCCCCCCACCGGGCCGGAAATTGCGGGAAAAAGGGGGGTGCCGGACACGGTCACGATCCAAATCCTACGTCGGGAATGATGGTGAAGAGGCGGGTTGGTGCCTGGATTGGGGGAGGGGGGGGTCAATGGTCGACCCCCCCACGGTTTCAAAGAAATCAGTCTGGTTGCATAACTCTAATTGGATCTAAAAAATTATTATCAATATTTTTAGAACACGAAACGTTGTTTCCAAAGAATAATTAGTTATTAATATATGGGTCAAATGAAAGAATACCGGGTATAAATGGATGAGATAACTACATTAGACGAATTAATTCAAAAGAAAGAAAAATTAATAACCGTAGTCGGGGTTTTTGGTGCAATTGTTGCGTTTTCCATTGACCTCAACTATTATCCAATTACATTTTCTGCTCTTGGGATATTTCTCTTGTTAAGTTGGGAATTATACAAGAATATCCCCAGTGATGATAAGAATAACGCTCAAAAAACATTCATGTCGTCTCTTAAGATGGTGGAATTGCTATTTTTTGGATTTGTACTTGGTGTTTATTTTTATGTAGGAACATATGCGTTCGTTTTACAGCCAGAAACAAGAAATCTCTTTATACTCTTCTTTATTGCCGTACCCGTCACGAATTTTTTTTGGCTATTCATGAGTGATTGGATAAACGGTCCCGAAATTACAAATTTGAAGCTGAATAAATGTGGGTTTCGGTTATGGTTTATTTCGATGGTGATCCTTCTACCAATCCTCTGGGTGGAAATATGTTATATACTGATAAAGATTTTTGAACATGCTAAATTGGCGTAAATTTTAATATTTTTTTCATGGGTATATGAGAATTTTATCAGATTCAACCAGTGAAATTGGAATTTAATCTTCTGTTTGAAGAAATTCCTTATAATTTGAAAAATGCGGATATATTCCACCAGTGTTAAACAATTCATTTATCAAAACATCTTGTTGATCGGGATCTTCCTTCACTCTCAGGAATAATCCTAACAATTGAATTGTTGTAATGAGACAATGACCTCGATGTTCAGAAAATTGTAACATTTGATTTGGAAAATCTTCTTTGTCCCGATCATTCAAAGGGAGATTATTGTAGGTGTTGACTATAAGAAATCCTTTGGGCTGAATAGAATTCTCAGTAAAATATTCCATCACCCACTTCTCCAATTGAGCTGCATTTTTTTCAGAAGCGCTTTTTGTTAAGCCTTTAATTTCGACAACTGCAATTTTCCCTTTATAGTCAAGGATCAAATCATCTCTCCCGGGTTTTCCTTCCTTGACTGTAAAACCAATTTCTTCGAATATTCTTTTTACAACTAATTCCAAGGATCTTCCTGTACCTGAAAAAAGTAATTTAAATTCTTTCAATCTGTTTAATTCCTCTTTCTCTTTGGAAATCACATCGGTTAATTGTTTCAATTCCCTCTCTTTTTCAGAAAGGGCATCAATTTTATCTTTTTCTTCAGGGAGTTGATATTGATCGGTCCAAGAGGGAAGACTGAAATCCCCAAGTTCCATCTGTAATTGTTTTATTAGATCGAGTAATGACTCAAGAAACTTCTTTGATACTTCTCGCGATTCTTTTCTTGTACCTCTTACTGGATTGATTGATGGTAATAATAAGATGAAACTCTTTTTCGTTTTAATATATGTTCCAACGGGCTTTTCGGTTCCTTTGATGAATAAAAACGGTTTTCCAATGTTCGATTTAAAGTATGCTGAATAAAAATGATCCTCTTTCATTCTGTCCCAATAAATCTTGAAAACGGGATCACCACGATATTCGATACAATCTCCTTCCGCGGCTACGGTCTCCATGTTTGAAAATGGGATAGCATCATTTAGAACAAATTGTTCAACGAGGTAGGTAGCTTTTTGATTTTTTCCTGTTCCTGAATATTCCTTTTTACCATTCCAATGATAAATTGCCGTTGGTGCGGGGATAAAAATGATGAGTGGTCTTCCATTCTGTAACAGATCAACCATCTCAGTTTTTCGACGATTTAATTCATCAGCGAAATGGACAGATTCGTCATTTGAAAAACACTTATAGCCACCATAAATTGGATTTATCCAGTCAGCCGAATATAATTGAAATAACTCAGTTGGGTTCCATAGCAATAAATCATAATCTAATAAAGATACTGTAGATCGGAACGATACAGGTGTGATATCCTTATTTTCAAAACTGCATCCCATCGAAGCAATTCTCATACTTAAGTGATTCGTTCCGACTTTTAACGTATTAACAATAGTGTTTTGCTCACGACTGGAATTTTGAGGATACTTTCCTATGTGTCTTACAAGTTCAATCTAATCCCCCCGCGTGGTTCAATCATATAACCAAACGGTTATACCCATCCGGCCCCAATCCGTGCCCCGTTTCCCCTATCGAGGCACAGATAACTGCGAAAATATCCGCATCAACCACGAAGTATATATTCTCGCATATCTTTCTATCCATAATCACAAATGCCCCACGAATTCTGCACCCGGCTCAGGGCGAAGATCTGGCAACTCGGATATGCCCGGCATACCACGGAGATCCTCCTGATGTTCCTGGTCCGGTGCATGACCGTTGTCTGTGCCCTCATGGATGTCCTCAACGTACCGGAACGGGCCTTGTGGGAGTCTCGCAGGAGATCCGGGCGATGTGCAGCGGCACCCCTTTTCATACTTCCCGCTGCATCCGGGATACATAGACAGCCGCCGGCCTGAAACCCGGCCTGCCTGGTACGCGATCGTTCGTCTTGGCAGCAGAGCCGCTTTTCCGGTCGGCCTTTTTTACCACTCGTCACACGTGCAGACCGCAGGTCCGGCCGGCCGGCTGCTTCCGGCAGGACTTCCGGTGCCTGCACCTTATCCGCCGTGACGAAGACGGGGCGAACCTGCCCGGTGGAGGAATCGCACAAAGACCACAAGATCGAACCAGAGAACCAGGAATGACTACCGTGATAAAGAACAAGGAAGAGAGCGAAGCGCCGGGCCATGTCCCGGCCGGTACAGCAGGTGCCGGCCGGGCGCCCCGTCGCGTGACAAACGAACGCCGCCAGACCGTGAAGGCGAAGAAAGCACAAGGAGGCGCACGGAAGACGAGGAAACGGACCGCCCGGAAGAATCCTGCAAAACCGGCGGGAAGGAATGTGCCCGGCGGGGTGACCGAGGCCGCCCGCATCCTCACCGCATGGGGCTACATTGTGGGACGGGTGACCGACCCTGATTGTCCCATCCACCTCATCGCCCACAAGGGCCGGGAGATGCTGTCAGTGACAGTGGTCCGTCCCCGCGAACCCGTGAGGAACGCATCCGACGTGCGGTATTACCACTCCCGCGAGGTGCTGGAGCTCCAGCCGTACTGGAACTCGGACGCCGACAATATCCAGTTCTGGCTCTTCAGCCGGGCTGTCGGGCTCCTCCGGTACCGGGTCTTCCGGGGCGGTATCTGGAACGTCGAAACCATGCAGAACGGCTGGCAGGAGAAGCGTGCAGCAATGGCGGATCAGGAATCTGCGAACGAAGAGGTTGCCGTACAGAAATCGCGTACCGCTCCTTTCCCGGTTCGCGCAACCGGACACGAGTAATCCTCCGATTGGTGTCCCGCACAGAATCGGTTATATCCCCATAACCAATGTTGGTTGTCAAAGGGCGCCCCGCGACATCCGAAAGGTTCAGCAGAACCTTGAGGACGAGAAGATTTCCGGAGGAAATCTTCGGATGAAGAGCCCTCACAGGTTCTTTTCATCGTCGACGTTCAGATGAACCTGCGATCAGGTCGAAGAATTCTTCGAATTCTTCTCCTCTTCCTGGTTCAGATGAACCCGTCAGACACAGGAGGAAACTACAATGGCAGACTTCATGCCGAACACCAATGTGAAAAGTGCGGTTCGCAAACTTGCAACCCCTATTCCGGACATCGCGTCATTCAACACGATCGTCCAGAACGTCATCCTGAACAACCCGTTCGGGTGTGTATCGTATATGAGCGCGGGCGTCAACCACCCGCCCGTAGAGTTGACCAAGGAGTCCTACACGGCACGGTTCCTGTACCAGGATACCGAAGCAAATACCGTGGGCAAGGGTGCCGAGAGCTACGACACGATGGCCGGCTTCAACGCCGGGATCACGGCCGTGCTCGCCAACACCGCCAACAACACGGCCCACGGGGGCACCCCGGTCCATGCAGCGGCAAACGACTCCTTCTCGGCGAGCCTGAAGTGCCACGACCCCAACGGGGAACTCTACATGGTGAACTTCTCCCGCCAGCAGGTGACCCTCTCGTCATACGAGGACGACTCGATCCGGACCAACCTTGAGACCTGGGCCGATGCAGTACCGGCCTTAGCCTGAAGTGATGAACATGGACAATGAACTCATCATCACCGGCGCCTTCTTAGGCACCGGACTGCTCGCCTACGTCATCATCCCCGGCCTGCTGGTCATGTGGGACCGGGTGCTCGATTACATGGGATCGGGCGGGACGAAGTAACGACTGGTGAACACATCGCCGGGGAGTATTCTCCCCGGCCCCTTTTTTTAGGCATTGGTACTCTGTTGCACGCGCATCAGTTCCTCCTTTCCAAAACATCTGAAAATGTGGGGAAGATCAGAAAAATGCGGGCCACTCAATCGGTTTTTGTCTGGATTCTTACAATATTGGAATTTTTTTTGTTTAGATGTGTTTATATATGAATCATTTTAATTGGGAGAAACCTTTAGGGTACCCTGCATTCTAACCATCACGTATCTCAACTGAAGAAGATGAGTAAATGAAACAAGTTCCTTCAGACAATGCGTTTACCGGCCTTGAGGCAGCAATCGTCCTGATTGCATTCGTTGTCGTTGCCGCGGTGTTCTCGTATGTATTGCTTGGTGCCGGGTTCTTTACCACCCAGACCGCACAGGAGACGGTGCATACCGGTGTTGCCCAGGCAAGTTCGAGCCTGGAGATTGTCGGAGATATGATGGGCATTGCGGATGGAAGTGATCCGGTCCGGCTTTCCTACGTTAATACTACGGTGGCCCTCACAGCCGGGGGCACGCCCATGGATCTTACGCAAATGGTAATTTCGTGTTCGGATAACAACGGTGGCAGGAATCCCAACATTGCGAACAACACTGATCTGAACTCCTGTGCAGGTGTGTTTACCAATGCTGCTACTGAGGAAGATATGAGATGGTGCGTCTCTGAGAAGTTTAACGATTTAAACCCTGATTCCCCTAACAACCTGCTTGAGCCTAACGAGATCTGGATCCTCTCCATCGGCATGCCCCCGACTGCCACGGTAAATACAAAAGGCACCATCAACCTGCAGCCGGCGGTTGGTGCAGTGGTTCCCCTTTCAAGATCGCTGCCCGGCGCTTTCACAACAGTCCAGGCAATTCATTAATCTCTCACTTTTTACCTTCCGGCAGTGTGCGACCCGCTGGAAGATCTTCACTCCCTGTTGAATGGAGTATATGGGAACAATGATGGCGGAATTGTCAGGAGAAGTGAGCGGGGATCGAACGTAAGACGGTTCTGTCATAGTTCTCAGATTTTTTCCAGGAGTCGGGCGATCAGGCCCGGGGGAACATGGGCCTGATGATGAAAAAAATATTTTTGAACCGATTCACCGTGATTAAAAAAATCCCCGGCAAAAGCCCGGCTCGCAATCAGGAAACAACCCGCCGGTACGCCCCCGCCGGCACCACCATCTCAAACCGGGCGCCCGTGCCCGGTATGCCGGTCTCCCGGATAGTGATCCCCGTGATGGACAAAATCTCCCGGACCAGGAAGAGCCCAAGACCCGTATGCTTGCCGTGACCCTTGGAAAAGATCCGCTCCTTCTCTGTAAGAGAGATCCCGATCCCGTCATCCTCCCAGAAGATGACCAGACCTTCCGGCCGCTCCTTCCCGTACACCCGGATCCGGGTCACCCCGCAGCCGTGCCGGACCGCGTTATCCGCTAAGTTGTAGAAGACCTTTGAGAGGAGCGGGTCGGCATAGACCTCGTACTGTGCAAGGTTCGGATCCGGTTCAATGGCAATCCCGTGCACCCACCCGCGAATCCCGGAGATCACAAGGGGGATCGAATGCCAGGCCGGCACCTGTACGCCGAGATCCTGGTAGTCGCTCGTGAACCAGATCATCTCTTCAAGGCTCTGGAGCTGCGTCCCGATCGCTTCTAAAGAATCTCCCACGCCACTATCCTCGGATAATTTCCGGGTAAGGATCTCCATCTGCAGTCCGATGCAGTGGAGTTTGTTGAGCATGTCGTGCCGGGTGATGCTTGAGAGCAGGTTGAGTTTCGTGTTTGCCACGCGGAGGGCTTCCTCGGCTTTCTACCGCTGCTCGATCTCGCGCTCCAGTGCCATGGTCCGTCCGAGCACGAGAGTCAGGATCCGGGATGCCTGCTCCGGCCGGGTGGGGTCCGCCTCAAGAATATCCCGCTGGACCTGCTGGTAGAACTCGCAGGTCAGGCAGCTCGCGAGCTTCGCAGCACAGGTGCCCTGGACCTTACCATTGCACAAGGTACCGGCAATCATCCAGCAGGTACGGCCACCGTTTTTACCGGTATTCACCCCGTCAACCCGGGTCTCGGTGGGGGCCGGGCAGGCCCCGGGCTCGTGCTCGTGTGCACCCCCGGGCTCGCGCCCGCACTTTTTGAATTCCCAGCAGTTTTTTGTAGACATAATACAGGAATAACCAAAAAATCGTTCTGGATCTAAACGGTTGGCTGATCTTCTTTTTATTTCCTATTCAAACCTTTCCCGTGCCTGAAAAACATACCGGAGTAGAGAGGACCTGTCGGTGCAGTCACTCTTCGTTACATTATATTTCCGGAACTTCTGCTCAAACGGGAAACCTACCGGGAATGTCACGTCGCCGTTCTTTGAACCGGATGAGACGGGAAATGTGCGACACAGAAGAATGCACTTGCATGGATCGAATGATGAAGAAAAGTATGGGGAGGCCGGTATCCCCCA
>Ga0265297_10009844_pt1 | contig 12201 bp, 8 predicted proteins | sample Munlanlwell13791_FD_192502 | JGI IMG/M metagenome (GOLD analysis project Ga0265297, IMG submission 192502) | Leachate microbial communities from a municipal landfill in Southern Ontario, Canada - Leachate well 137-91 | ecosystem: Engineered > Solid waste > Landfill > Unclassified | place...
ATCTTCGATGGGGTATATTTTCTATGTCAGGTGAGGAATTAAATCTTCCTGAAACTTTTACACAAGGAAATTTTGAGAAAGCTCTTTATGGCAGAAGACTTGGTGGATCAACAAACACTATGGCTCTGATGCCAAAGTCAATTGCTTTTGGTTCTGATCTTGATGTTTTTATCACAGACGGTCAGGATAATTGTAATAGATATGACAGAAACAATTTGAAAGCAAGAAGAGCTTTGGTTGTAAAAGTAGGTGATTATGATCCAACTACTTTTCATGTGCTTTTAAATGATGTTTTTGCTTCTTTTTCCGAAATTGATTATGGAACACTTGATAACAGTGCAAAGATTGTTGAAGCTATCTCTATTGCTATTAAAGGTGAAACTGCTATTGTTGATGAAATTATGAACACAAAACTTCTGGAACTGCCTAAGTGGTGGAATCTGATCTCAGCAAAATAGTTGTTGTGGAAGGACACAAATGCCTTGGGGCTTCTTGGCTTGTGAAAGTTGCAAGGAAGAAGTCCCTTGGTAGTGGTGTTTATGAATATGATGAAAACAAAGGTAGTTTTTATCCTATTATTGATGAGGATTTTTTAAAAGAAATAAAAGCTACTGTTTTTGATAAAGATTTAGTGATTCCTAATTTCAATCAGGCAAAACACTACAAACTCGGAACAGAAATATATCTAAAGAATGAAGAGCTTCCTTGCTCTGTGATTGCTATTAAATATTTTGATGGACTCACAAACCAAAAAAGAGTTATAGGTTTTGATTCAGTTCTTTCTTGCAGACTCGAAAGCAGAGAAACAACAAATCTTTCTCCTGAACAAAGATATTTTATTTATAAAACAACAGCAAAGGAAAAAGAAGATGAGTTAAGAAAACAACTTGAGAGGGAACTGAGTCAAGAAGAAAAAATAAGATATGCTCTTCGTGCTACTGGTGGAGAGTTGATTACTTATTATGAAAAAGATAATGATTTTATTGTTTGTTGGTCTTGTGATGGTACGAGTATAGTTTCTGTTGTTGATAAAGATTTGAAAATAAAAGAGCTAGGATTTTGTGCAAATGGTTTTGATTATACACAAAGTCTTTCTTCTGCTGTCCTTTTGTTTAAGGTCTATAATGATAATGATGATATTTTTATAACAAGGAGAATGTCATGAAAAACGCACTTTGTGTTGGGGTAAACAAGTTTTTAAGTGTTGGTGAAGATCTAAAAGGTTGTGTCAATGATGCTAACAAATGGAGAGATGTTCTTGTTGATTTAGGTTTTAATGTAACTCTTTTGTTAGATGAACAGGCAACAAAAGCAAACATTTTGAAACATTTGAATGTTTTGAGAAATACATCTGTTTTTGGTGATGAAGTTGTTTATATTAATTCAAGTCATGGAACAAAGCTTCTCGATAAGAATGGTGATGAAGAAGACGGCTATGATGAAGCTTTGTATGTATATGATGGAGCAATCAGAGATGATGACCTTCGTGTAATTTTTAATGGCTTTAATCTAGGTGTTCATTTGACTGTGATTTTTGATACTTGTTTTTCAAAATCAGCCACAAGAGTTGTAAAAACAGAAGAAAAATACAGAAAGCCAAGATTTATTGAAACGGATAAAATTAAGAAGTCTTTTCCTCTCAAAAAGAAGCTCTTGTCAGGACTCGAAGAGGAAATGACAGAGGTCTTTATTTCAGCTTGTGGAGAGAATGAAAGTGCTTATGATGCTTTTATAGATGGTGAGTATCAAGGTGCTTTCTCTGCTTTTGCAAGGGATGTTTTCAAAAAAGGACAAAGCTTTAATGAGTTTTATACAGAGCTAATAAAGTGTCTTCCTAACTCTTATTTTCCGCAAACACCGAGTCTTGAAGGCAAAGAAGAAAACAAAAAGAAAACCATGTTTATTAATGAAACTTCTATGCCTGAGCCAGAGCCTGAAGAGGTTGTGCCTGACAAAACAAAGATAAGAAATATTATATATGGAATTATCTTTGTTCTTGCCTTAGCTGCTATGGCTATTGCTAACATTTTGAGGTAGCTATGAAAGAATGCAGTGTTGTTGTTCTCAACAAAGAAATAATATCTTTTTGTCTTGGCAGCGAATATTTTGTAGACTTTAATATTCTTGATGTATATGAGAAAGTAAAGAAGACAGAAGGCAAAAAGAATCTTGTTTTTGTTCACACACATCCTTTTCAAACCGTAGGAATTTGTTCTGAACAGGACAAGAAAGCAATCAAGAATATAAAAGCTGTTTTTGGTGATGATTTTGAGTTTACTTTTATTGTTCTTGGAAGAGAAAATTGCGGTAGTTATTTCTTTGGCAAAGAGAAAAGCTTATACTTTTTTCCTTTGAAGATTTCTTTTTTATTTAATCTTTTAATGGAAATGTCATCTGTTGCATGAGGTAAAAAATGAAAATAGAACAGGTTCATCTTTTTGGTTGTGGTTCAATAGGCACTCATTTGATTGCAAATCTCTTGGGAACAATGCAAGTAGAACATCTCTTTCTTTATGACAAAGATATTTTAGAGCCAAGAAACGTGGGGCATAGAATCCGTCTTTTGCAGAACATAAAAAAGAAAAAAGTTATTGCTTTAAAAGAAGACTTGATTCTTAATTTCAACAACAAAATTCAGCCTCATAGAATCTATGATTCGGTTGGAGATATTCTTATTAAAAACATTAATATAAATAAAGATGCTTTGGTTTTGGATTGTCTTGATAACTTTGCTGCAAGACAATATACTACAAAGTATCATAATGTGTTACATGTAGGTTTCAGTCCTGATTTAACAGGAACTGTTCATTGGAATGAAAACTACAGGATTGAAGATTCTGTTCACAAGGATGACCCTTGTGATATGGAAGGTTTTTATCCTTTTCTATCTATTCTGTCTTCTGTTGCAGTGTTTTCTATTATGGAATATTTAAAGGATAACAAGAAGAATAATTATGTTGTTTTTGGAAAAAAAGTTGAGATTTTTTAATTTTTCTCTTGACTTTTAGATTTTATTTTCGTATATTATTAATGTGTTCAGGATGGTCGATGTTCTTTGAAAATAGAGTCTTTTTGTTTTGATCACATGCAAATAACTAAGTCGTCTCAAAAACAACTAAGTTAATAGTAACCCTTGTAAGATTACTTGCCAAGCAAAAATCAAAATGAACTTGACTCTATTATTTTTGTAAAAGAGAAGGATCTTTAGAAGATGCACACATGCAATATGTTGGTTCGAATCCAACTCTTTCCCGAAAGGGTAAGGTAGTCAAATGGTTATGACAATCATCTGTTAAATGATCAAAGCAAATTGCATTTTTAACTTGATCCTTCATTAATTTAAAAAAGAGTCTCTCGTTGTTGTCCACATGCAAATAGTGCAGTCTGGTAGCACAATTGTCGGTAAAACAATGAATCACAGGTTCAAATCCTGTTTTGCTTTCTGTAAGACAATAACAACTTGACTCTTTACCATAATTTCCATTCTTCCTCCCATATCCCTAATCCATGCAAAAAAGCCTACTAATTCCCGGTAGGCTTTTTTGTTTCTTCTATGTTTAAAACATCAAAAATTCCACTTGGTATCTTTTCTCAAAGCTTCCTTGTATTCCTCTCCTTCATAAAGAATGCCATTAAAAATGGCTTTTCCATTTGTTATAGATATTGGCAAGATATTAAAATAATCTTCTGTATATTCTACAAAACTAATACCTTGTTGCCAGTTATCTTTTCCTTTTCTTGAAGGCACTATTCCGTCAATTCTGGCAAGTGTACCCGGACTAAACACCTGAAATATCTCTGTTTCTTTTGCCTCAAATGTTTTAGAGGCAAGTTCTTGTCTGTGTATATGGCCTATTATTTGACTGCAATGTGTGTTTGCTACTAAAGATTTAACTGTTTCTCCACTTACAGACCTTGTTACTGTTCCATGAGTGACTTTTAGTTTGTTATTTATCCAAAACTCACCTTCAGGATATTTGTTTAAAGACTCAATATTTAAAGATTTAAAATTAAGTAAATTTTCTTCTGAAAGAACAGGAACACCTTCAAGCTCATCAATTGCTCTTAGATTATAAGCAGCAATAAAGTGATTGATAATATAATTTTCCAATCTCTTGCTATGATTACTGCCTAAGTAAACTATTCTTGATGAAGGACAAATTGTTCTTATTTTTCCTAAGTACCATCCAAGCTCGATAATTGCAGGTTGTATAGTCCAATAGAACTCAGGTCTTTTTATAAACTTGTCAGACAGTTCTGCAAAATCTAACATGTCACCAAGAATAACAATAGTATCAGGTTTTTCTTTATCAAGAATTTTTAAAGAAACACTCATGGCTTTTCTATCATTGAAAGGATTAAGGTTGTTGGTAAAAACATCTCTTTCATAGCCTACATGAGCATCACCAAATACTGCTGCTTTTTGTATTTTTGTTTTTGTTGTCTTTGTTTTAAAAGGAGAGACTTTTATTTCAACAGATTGGATTGTAGGGAAGATTTGTTTGGTAGGTTTTTTCTTATAGAGCCAAGCTTTTACTTGAAAGATCATTTCTCTAGTTGGGATATTATTTATTTTTAAAACAATACCCCATTTGTTTATTGTGTGTTTTTCAATAACCCACTCATTTAGATCTATTTCGCAATATTTTATTAATCCTTCTAATGTTTTAATGTCTTTTGTTTTAGCTTCAATTTCAAGTGTTCCGTTTTCTTCTTTTTTTGTTACTTCGTTTTTATAGTCTTCCTCTTCTTCGTAAAAATTCTTTCTGCAATTTAAACAATAGTATCTGTTTCTTCCAGCCGATAACCCTCTACTTTGAACTTTTCCGCTGCACATGGGACATATCTTCATCGGTTCCTCAATAATTGTTATAGGCAACACACTCTATTTGTGTCATAAAAGACTTAAAGTTGTGATTTATAGATGTGATATAACAGGTTTCCGAGAATCCTTCTCGATAAGGGAATAGTTTTTTGCTCCTTATTTTTAATGTGGTTATTTCACCTGTACTGTTAATCATATCTATAAAGGTATATAAAGGAACAGTTAAAGTCAAGACATATTTTGGGAAAGCATAAAGAGTTCTTATTTTGTCTGCCATTTGTTTGGCAAGTTTTCTTGTTAAAAATTTATTATTAATATTAGGATATTGTTTTTTGCCATAAAGACTAGTAGATAAAGAATTTATAGCTATTTGTTTTGATTTTTCATCTGACTCTATAATAAAACCTTTACAAGAAATATTTATTCTATCTCCTTGTTTAAAAAGAGATCTGCTGTTTTGTGATCCTATTCTTAAATAAACATTTGTATGTCCTATTTCATAAAATGTTGAATAATCTCTTGGAGCAAAAAAAGCACAAACAGTACCATTTGTTGCAGTAGTTATAGAAGAATCAAGAGTAATTGTTTTTGTATCAGTATCTATAGCAGTAATTCTTGCATATTGATTATTTATTAAAACATAAGTATTTATACTTAAAGCATCAAGAGAGTTGACTGTCTGTTCTGTGCTTGTTGTTCCTGTTGTTATAAATGTTACACCTTCATCAGACCAATCTTTGATAGAATCATAAAGTCTATTTCTTCTTACTACTGTAAATTCATCTCCTTTGTTGACGGTAACAGAACCGCTTATTGTTATTTGATTTGTTGTTGAATCTACTGCTGTTATCAGGTAGTATTCTTCATCTTCATTTTCATCTGTGTGAACAAGATAGTAACCTGCTTTTATACCAAAATCTGTTTCTTCTCCCCCGAAAGTAGAAGAAATATAAACAGTTTGTGAGTTATAAGTTGTTTGTGTATATAAACCATTAATAACAACTTCATAGGATCTGTATTTAAAAAGAGGAAATCCTGATGTTGCAGTGCTTCCCTTATTAGCATCACCATCATTTGTACAAATTAGAATTAATTCTTTTGTCAATGAATCAAGTTGTTTTAAAATTATTTCTTCTTCTGAAACAGTATCAGTTTCTTCAGATCCTTCTCTTTCTTTCAAAAAAGCATTATATTCTGGCTGCTCAAATTTTACTTCAAATGGAGTTATTTCTACAAAATTAAAAACATTTTCCATTCCTCTTTCTTTTTTTAGATTAATAATTTCTTTATCGGTTATTTCTATATCATCATCATTTATTTCCCTTTTTTGAAAAAAGAAATCACCTTTTGCATCAAAACCCATTATACAATTAGCTCTTTGTGCCAAAAGACCAAGAGCGTTCCAAATGCTCATAGATTCAAAATCTGCTAATCTTATATATTCACTTATTACACTATCATATTTAAATAAATAAGATCCTGATGTTGATGCATTTTCTGTCATTTCATAATCAAAAGTATTTGAAGCAAGACCCCAAAGAATATAATCATTTTCTCTTGTAACAGTATCTATTATTAAATTAGAATTTAAAAAAGAAGCATCTTCTACTATTGGAAAACCATTATCTAATGTATATAATTTATAATTTGTTGCATCATATCTATTAATATAACCTGTTTGTTGAAAAACAAAAAATAAATCAATAGTTGTATCTTCTCTAATAACAAGTCCTTTTGGCTGATTATTAACTCTTAATAAAGATGTTTCATAATAAAATTCTCTAGTTGCTCTTTTTAATTCATAGGCAGAGGTACTACTAGAAGATTGAATAAAAAAATGATTAAGAAGAACAAAATATAAACTTTCTTTACTATAAATTTCTTTTTCTTCATCAGGATTGTTATAATATAATTCAATAGGTATTTTTCCTCTATCTGTTGAACTAGTATGAGCAAAAGTTTTTACAGTAGAAAAAGAAGTATTATGAAGATCATAATACTTTATCTCTGATTTTATATAATTCCATTTACCATCTGTAGGAAGATCATGTCTAAAAGCAACAAAACCTATAAAAAATCCTGCGTAGGTTGTGTTTATATAATTATCTGTATAATCATAATTTAATGTTTTTCTTCTTGCACAAGCAGAAATAGGATAAGCCCTATAATCATCTCCTTCTATATTCATAGTTATATCATCATCTATTTGTATTTCACTAAGCATATCTAAATCTAAAATATAAAGATCCAATACTTCAGGAAGAGGAAAATTATCTACTTTACAATAAAGAATCATTCCTCTATCATAACCTTCAGAATCTGTATAATCGTTAAAGCTAACACAACCTTGTTGACCAAAAGAAAGTCTTGCTCCTGCTCTTGTTGCTCCTGTGGTATAATTATAAAATAAACTATTATATCCAACTATATTACCATCTAAATCAATACCATTTGTTTGTATATTAGAAAAATCTCCTGTTGAATCATCATCTGCTGAATCAAGAGGGTATGCTTTATTCCAACTATCTCCTTTTTTATAAGAACGACAATACTGACTATAATTAGCATAAACATTAGGAGCATAACCATCTGTATAGCTTTCTTTTTGTCCTATAATTGTTCCTGAGGTACCATCAAAAAGAGTAGCACCATATTCTCCATCTCTATAATACTTAGATCCATCATAAAAATTTGTAATAGTTTTTATAACATTAAAAATACCATCTTCATATTTAAAAACTTTAGCAGTTACTGATAGCCAATTAGTCCATGAAGAAGCATCTGTTGAATTATGGTCTGGATAAGCTACACCAAAAATAACACCATTTTTGCTATACCATAAATGTTTAATATAATAACCACTACCAATTTGTGAAATTGTTGTTAATTGAGTAAATAAATCAGTATTAGGATTATAAGAATATAGTTGTTCATCACAACCTAAATAGAGAGTATCTTTATCATCATCTTTATTTGCATAACTAATTGTAGAGGGGGCAATACAGATAGCCCTTGCTTTTTTTGTATTATCTAAATTTAAATTAGAAATACCATCATCGTCTGTATCAACTTCCATTGGTGGGGGGCCAATAACAGAGCTTGTTTTTTCACCATCAAAAGTAGAAAGATTTATTCTATCTAATATCTTAAACGTATCTGGCAGTCTTCCATCATTTCTTTTTGCATATTCTATTTCTAATAATTTTTTAACAAGAAATGAAATAGATCTGTTTTGATACCAAGTCTGACCATTTTTAATAACAGAAGCATCTCTTTCCATTAAAGGTTTTTCAAGACCTGCTAATTTTAATGTAGCTTCTGGTGATAAATCAGTTTCTATTTCATCTATTAAAAAAGTTCCAACAGGATTTTCTATCATTGTATCTTGAAAAAATTCTATAATTCTAAATTGTATTCTTCTTCTGCACCATACTGTTTCTGATTCATTTTTTGTTTTTGAAAAAGAAGCAGTGTTTCCTTTCTCTGTCTTCATTGTAAAATCAAGAGGTTTTTCCCAAAAACCATCCGAATTATCAACTTTGAGATTAGAAGCAGAAGAAACAAAAGAAGAACTTATAAATCTTGAGTCTGCATCTCTTTTTATATTAGGTATTTCTAAAACAAGATCTTTTTTTCTTTTTACTCTTGAAGAAAAATCAACCCATTCAAGGTTATCATCTTCTATATAAACCTTTATATTATAATTTCTGCTTTCTCTCTTCTGAAGTTGTTCCAGCGAAGGCATTAGCATTATATTTCTTCCAAAGTTAATTGAAAACTACAATTTTGTCTGTTCCACATTGACTTGGCAGCGGGAGTAAGTGACAGGAGTCCCTGCAAAAAACCTTGATGAATTTCAGGGACATTTTCCTTTAAGTGAAGATTAACAACACCACCCTGTAAACAATATTCCTCAAAAACTCTTAATTTTTTATAGAAAGTATATGGAACATTACTGAAACTCATACTCAGACTGTATTTAGATGATCTTTCTCCCCAACCTGAAACATTAGCCCATCTAAGGCTGTTATTTGAGTTTCTGTATTTTACAATGTTTTCTGTTTTTGTTGGCACAACAGACCCTAAATCTGGGTACTCTGTAAATGTCCAAAAACCATTGTTTGCCTGTTCAATTCTTGCTCCCGGCCCCCACTGTCTTCCTACAGTTAATCCTGTTACAGCTAAGGCTTTTAGAGAAGAAGTATCAAAAATACCATCAGTAATTATAGTTCCTTTGTCATAAATAATGTTAGCACCAGTAGCATCCCACCCCCAAATATTAACAGTAGAACCTACTGTAAACTCACTTAAATCTCCTGTTACATTAAAAAGAGCATTTGTAGCATAATTGACAGGAGAATTAGCTGATGATGTTTCAACACATGGAGCAACACCTCTAATATGTTCAAGGTAAAAATCATCAAGAAAAATAGTAAATTTGTTCCAACTCAAAACATCAAGTTGAATAAAACCTGTTGTTGTTCTGTTTGAAACACCACCTAAATATTGAGCAAGATTAGGAGAACTTAAAAAATTAGAACCATATATTTCTTGTTCTGTCCAATCAATAACATCTGTATCGGTATATAAAAGACGATAGTTTGAAGTTATACCATCATTAACATAAAATATGAGTCTTGGAACATTTAAACCAGATGAAACCTCTTGTTTCATCCAAAAACCTGCTCTGTAATAGCTATACTCAGGCCACTCATCAAACTCAAAAGCATCTGATTTTAAAATAGCTGTCGATTGAGCTGTAGTAGGATCTGCTGTATTAGTCAAAGAAAAAGCAAAGTTGTCTGAAAAACCTTTTCCATAAGGCATGATAGTAGTAAAAGAATATTTATTATAAGCCGCAGAGCCATGATTCCAACCTTCAGGCCACCCGGAACCATAACCAACAACAGGATCATCAACGTCATAAACTTTTGTTAAAGCGTTTTGTAAACCTATATAATAATAAGGAGCTTGATAGGTTGATCTTTCAACTATAACTTGTTCTGTTTGTCCTTCATAACTAGAATTACTGGAAGTAAGAGTTAAAATATCTCCTCTTTTTATTGAGTTTCTCAAATCCACCAAAGCTGCCGTTGGCTCTACATGAGCAACTCTTATACTTTTTTCTCCTACTGTGTTGGCAACAGACATTTTCATAGAACAATAGATAGGAGTATCAAATTTATGGTTTGCTATTCTAATAGCTTTTGCTATCTCAAAATTCATGACTCAATGCCTCCGGCATAAGCTCTGATGTATTTCTGTCCTTCTGCCAACTTATATTCTGTCTGGATTGTCAACCTAAAAGATTCTCCAATAAGTGTAGGATCAGAAACAATAGGAACACCTGTTTCAGGAATAGCAACCCAAGCTGCTCCATTATAGTATTCCCACCCTGTTTGATCAAGGACGGATTCAAAAGTTTTTTCTATTGTAGTAAAAGTATCTTCTGTTGCTATTTCAATCTTAAAATGAAGATTTGAGTTTCCTGCTTTAGGATCTGGTATTGTTCCTACAATTGCAGGTGTGGTGTTTTTATCAAAATATCCATCAACAGGGCTTGTGATAACAGGAGCTTCAGGAGCATTATCAACAGAAATATTATAAAGAACAGTTTCCATTATATCACCTATGAGATTATCTCTATCATAGGCGATTATTTTTATTTGAACTTTACCTTTATAATCTATTCCTAAATCTACTACTGTGTCCCAAATAAAAACATGATCTGTTCCTTCTTCGGAAGTAGCAAGAGTTAATTTTCCATCACTATCACCACCTGCATCAGTCATTTCCAAAAAAGCATTATTGTAGTAATAAACAGGCTTTATACTTGCTGTTCCTTCTCTGTCATCTTCTAATACATAGTTGATTGTAATATCTCCATATTCACCTTCTGTAGATAAAATACGAACTTTACAATCACCATTTGTAACTTCTAATTTAACAGAATCAGAATAATCACTGTATGATATAGAAGAAGCAGGTTTTTGACTTTTTGTAGGCGAAAAAGCTGTGTCTGTCACTCTTCTCCATCCTTTGCTTTAAGTCTTAAATAAACAGAATCAGTATTTGCAACTTTCAAATATCTGCCTGTTAATCCACCAAAATCTTCGTATGTGTACCACACTTCTGCTGTTCCTAAAGAATCTATATCATCAGTAACATAGACATATTTTGATGTAATAGAATCTTGTAAGGCATATAATGTATGTGAAGCATTAGCAGAAGGTGTTAAACCTTTAATATAAAAATTATCAAACCATATTCTTCTGTCAGAAGCTTTCATTCCTATAAACTTCTGATCCATGTGGGTTTTGTTTTGAACAGAACCTAAAGTGTCCGAGTCCAAAAGCATAGTCCAAGTAACTGTGGTATCAACAGGACTTCCATCAAAATCTCTTATAATATCAAGAGTTCTCCATTTGTAATTACCTGTATAGGTGGTGTCTATTAAAGTATCAAGATCAACTCTTATTAAAGAAATATTATCAATATAAAAACTATCCAAACAAGCCACAGTTGCATTTGCTAAAAAAGTTATATTAATAAGAGAATCTATGTTTGTGAATCTTTTTTGTATTGTTGTCCATAAGTTATTATCTGTAGCATTTGTTCCATAAGTTTCTAAAACATAAGGACGTACAACAGTTATATTTGAATTGGTAGAGGGAATATAAACTCTTGCAGAAAGTTGAAAAGTTCCTTCTCCAATATCTGGTAAAATAAAACGTAAATAGTGTGATCCTGTTGAAACTCCGTCTGCTTTATACTTTATTGAATAACTTCCTGTAAAATCTCTGTCTGTTGCTCTTGTAATTGTTCCAAGAAAAGGAGTTAAAACTGAATCAGCAATATCAGGAGTTCCTGATTCTGCTCCACCATTGGTTACAAATTCTGTAGAATCTCTTACAACAAAGAGAGCTTTTGATGAATCCAATCGAGCATAATAAGATCTATTTGTATCAACCATAAAAGGATAGAATTCTATCCATTGTGAATTAAGTCTTAGAGAATCATTAAAATGAAATTGAGCAGAATATTTAACATCTTTATATAAATCAGTATCTTTTCCTGCACGAGTTATTGAAACATTATCTAAAACAATTGTGCCTGAAGAAGCATTTGCTATAAAAAAAGCAATCTTTTTTGTTTTAACATCTTGTTTTGTTTTTACTAAAATTCTATGTGTTCCTACTGTTTTTTCTAAATTATAATTTTGATATAAACCATTAGGATCATTACCGCCAGCAGCATAAAAAGTAAAACCAGCAGGAGCTAAAGAGTTGCTAACTACTTCATAATCTAAATAATAATAAGTATTTGGTTCTAAACTATCTGCTCTATTAGCAGCAGACTGATATACTTCATGCCAA
>Ga0265297_10009845_pt1 | contig 12201 bp, 13 predicted proteins | sample Munlanlwell13791_FD_192502 | JGI IMG/M metagenome (GOLD analysis project Ga0265297, IMG submission 192502) | Leachate microbial communities from a municipal landfill in Southern Ontario, Canada - Leachate well 137-91 | ecosystem: Engineered > Solid waste > Landfill > Unclassified | place...
ACAATACCCCTGGCCGCCGCCGGTCATGGGGCCTGAGCCCATTGGTCCTGTTCCATCTCTTCCTGGCATTTCACCCACCCCTTTCTTTCAACTTGCTATGATCTTTATTATAATAAATCGGCCTAATTGGAACACCGCATATCGCCGGTCAACGTGAAAAAACATGCCGTCACTTTTTGGCGGCGCATTTTTGACATAAACCGTAAAATTGCATAACGTGATGAGTAATTTTAAAGTTATATTTCTTTTCTAAGCCCTTTTCAGTCTCGCTTAAAAGTTCCACCTCTTCATCAATAAAATCAGCATAATCAATCACCCGGTTACAGATCGTGCAGACCAAATGATGGTGGTGATGTGTGCCGGTCGGCCCTTCGATGAATTCATAGCGGGCCCGTCCGTCGCCAAAATCAAGTTTCGATATCATGCCCAGATTAGAAAGCACGTCTAGCGTCCGGTAGACCGTCGTCAGTCCGACGTTAGGATATTTCGGATGAATTTTCAGATAAATATCTTCGGCGCTTAAATGGCCTTTGGATTGCGAGAGGATATCCAGGATGGCTTCTCTCGCGGAGGTGAGCCGGTAACCGCATCCCCTAAATTTCCCGTGCCACCACCCCTGTCCCCGGCAAGTTCCTCGATGCATGGACTTCTCCTTGACCTTATTCCTTTGTCCTTAATGAAAATGGTTTTCACTAGCAATTATACGGTTTTATTTCACTCTGTCAAGGGTTGTTTTAGGAAAGAAAAGAAATTTACATTAATTCCGCCGATGGGCGGCCGCAGGTGATGAGGGATAAGCTAGGATTATCCAGAAAGAATATGAGCCATAAACGAAATCGGGGTCCCATTATGAATAATGTATTTTTCCATCCACGATGACGATCTGCCGCTGCGCCCGGGCGGCCACGTGATCATCATGCGTCACCATAAGGATCGCCGCACCCTTGTTTTTATTGATGTCCTGTAACAGGGTGAGGATCCGGTCCGTGTTGGCCGTGTCCAGGCATCCCGTCGGCTCATCCGCCAGGATGAGCGGCGGATCGCTGAGCATGGCCCGGGCAATGCAGACGCGTTGCCGTTCCCCGGATGAAAGTGTGTTGACATTTTGGCGGATCTTCTTCTCCATCCCCAGGTAGGCCAAAAGGTCCTGGGCCTTCCGGAGCGCCCGCCGAGGCGCAAAAAGCCGATTGGCGAGAGGCAGAACAATATTTTCCGCGACCGTGAACCCCGGATACAGGTAAAAGTCCTGAAAGACAAACCCGATATTTTCGCGCCTAAACCGCGCCTTGTTCCGCAGGCGGGAAAAGGGCACCCCTTGGAAATAAACCGTCCCGGATGTCGCCGGGATAAGCCCGGCGAGGATATTTAAAAGCGTGCTTTTTCCGCTTCCGCTGGGCCCGCGGACAACGACAAATTCTCCCGCCGCTATCGACAGCGAGACATCTTCCAGGGCATGGGCGCTGGTTTGCGGAAATATCTTGGACACCGCTTCTGTTCGGATCAGGGCCGGTCCGGTCTCACTCATTCTTAATCACCTCTATCGGATTCAAATTTACAATGATCCCCGAAGGGATAATAAAAGAAACCACCGCGGTCGCCAAGATCAAGCCGACGATCTTCAGAATAAAGACATCATTCCAATGGGGCGTAAAGACATTGATCGCCGCCATGCTGAAAATATAATCCGTGGACACAAACCCGACCGCTAACCCCAATGCCCCGCCGAGAAAACAGATAACGAGGATCTCAATAAACAGTGCCGCCAGGATATCTTTTTTATCCCACCCGATCGCCAGTAAAAACCCGAGGAGTTTACGCCGCTCCAGGATGGAGGTGACCATCGAATTGGCCAACCCCAGCGCCACCGCCACAATGGTCACCAGGACCATGAGATAGGCGATTTTTTCCCCCATCACGATAAACTGGGCCTTTTCCTCGGCAAAGATATCCGCGGCTTGAGCGGTGATTTCCGGGAACGCCTGTTCGAGTTTTTCCAGGAATTCCTGCAGGCGCCGGGGATCTTTTATCTCATCTTTAACGGTAATATTGATCCCCAGGATCTTATTTCTGTTCTCGTTTTTGAGTTCCTGCATTTTTGCCAAAGAAATGATCAGCGCCGACTTTTCCAGCGGGACATTGGTCTCAAAAATTCCCACGATCACAAAAGCGCGGCGGTAAAGCTCCAAGGTATCCCCTATCTTTTTATTATTGATCCGGGCAAAGGTGTCCCCGACAATGACTTCGTTGTGATCCGCCCGCGGCAATCGGCCGGAGGTCTTGATCTCTTTGAAGAGCGGACTGTTCTCGGGCCACCCGTAAAACGGAAGATGCGTCTTGTGATACTTGACGACGTCAAAAAGGACGCCGCTGGCGGTCTGGACTTCCGGAAAGGCGGAGATCTTCGCAACAAGATTCTGGTCGATACGGCTGGAAAGAATATTGAATTGATCTCGTTCAAAGACGACGGCATCAATATGCCGGTTCGCGTAGGAGTGTTTGAAGGTGCCGTGAATCCCTTCGCTTAAGCCCAGCATGATGATGCTTCCGGTGATACCGAAAGCGATCCCGAGCATGGTGAACAAAAGGCGCGACCAATGCCGAAACAGATTTTTTCCGATAAAAGAAAAGAATGACATTTTTTACTCGTTGGTGACGGGTTAACGTTCGTAAGCCATTGCTGTCCGACCCGAAATGAAAAGGCCAATCATGTTTTGGACATTTGATAACGGCACATCTTCCGGGGAAGACTTCCCTTTCCGGCCCGCTCCTATCCGGTTAAAGGAGAGCTATTCTGATCACTGCGAAACCCGGACGATGCAGTATTCGTGCACACCCGAATCACAACCCCGGGTTAGCTAGCGTGTTAATTTTCTTAAAGGCGTCATTCATGTCCGGGTTTGTTAAATACCCTATCATTATCGGGAATGCCTTATCGGCGAATTGTTCATCTCTTTCGCATTTTTTTAAGACCGGAAAGAATCTTTTCGGAAGTTTTGTGTAAAGTAAAAACGTCCTGACCAACCCGTTGATTTCACTTCGGCTTAAGAAAGGCGAGTCCAGGTCTGTCTTGAATTTGCTATACACGGAAGACGTCTTTAGGAATCCGAATTTCTGGGCGGTTTCGGCCAATCGGGTTTTGGGATAAGGAAGATAGGCGGATACGGAAGAAGTCGCGGGCGCGACCTTGCGATTAAGGTTAATGGTATCAAACACCATCTCGCGTGTTTCAAAGGGCAGCCCGATCATATTGTAGGCCGACACACGTATGCCGCTTTGCTTAACGATCCGGTATTTCTCAATGATATCCTCGTCGGTTATGTCGCGGTTGAGAACGTATTTCCGCATCCAGTAGTTGCCGCTTTCGATCGCCATCGCCATGGTGATGCAGCCCATTTCTTTGAGATATTCGACTTTCTCCCGGGTAACGCTGCGCGTGCCCGCGTACACGACAAACGGCAAATTGACCTCGGCCTTATAGAGCCGCGCGAATTCTTTCAGATAGGCCGCCGGGAACACGGTAAAATCCTCATCCCAGAATCTCACTGCGTTGAATTGATATCGATCTTTCAGCTGTTTAATATGCGCGATAGCCAGATGCGGGTCTTTCTTCCGGTGATAATTGCCACATCCGCTGAAAAGTTCCTGCAACAAATGATTTGAGCAATACGAGCATTTGAAGACGCACCCGCGGCTGATATCCGTATTCATCATTTTGTATCTGTTCCCATCAAGCGGGCGATAAAAATCATAATCATTAAAATCGGAGAAATCCGGAACCGGGAGGGTGTTCAAATCCTTTAAATTTCTCGGCGGGTTTTTATAAACAACCTGGGGGTTTTTCTTGTCTTTCACCCATAAATTTTTTATGCCATTTATGGATTTATTCTTCTGGAGCGCGTCGCACAATTCCAGAAGTGCGTCCTCCCCCTCGCCCACACAAATCATATCGACGGATGTCTCCGCAATCACCTCTTCCGGGCAAATCGTGGGATGAATTCCTCCCACGATAACAATTTTGTCCGGAAAATGTTTTTTGACGATGTCCCCGCATTCGAGCCCCAGCGGATAGGTCCCGGAGGTGGCAGTTATCCCGACAATATCAGCGTTAAATGCGTCCACCGCCCGGGCCAGGTCTTCGTGCAGGCACTTTATGTCCCTGCGTGGCGGAACCGGTACCGGTGCCGGAGGGGTAGGCTTAAATATTCCCTGGCTCGCATTTTTTTCCTCCAAAGCATACTCGGGGACATACTGCGAGCAATCGAAAACATCGACCGAATGTTTAGCGCTGCGCAAAACGGCACTCAGCGTTGTCAACGCGATAGGAATATTTCCATGAGTTTCTATTTCCGGATAAATAAATAAGACCCGCACCGAGAGCCCCTCGTTTCTGAAAAAAACAAAAATAGCCTTCGCTAAAGTAGCAGCCTTAAACTTGTCGAATATAAATGTCTCGCCTTTTCGACCCAAAGAGCCAATGGCGTGCTTGGCGCGGGTCCCTCCGATTCAAAGCGAAACGCCTGCGCCAACTTCGCCACAAACGGAATTTATTTTATCATAACTCTTCGGGAAGTCAAAAATTGCGGGAAGTCTTTGGGAGGATGATCTGGACGAAACGAAAGACACCCTGCCGGATGACCGGCCGTAAATTGCATAATTTGTTTTTATTGGGTGAGGGCCGTAACTGCTGGAAGAACCCGTGGCCGGCCCCGCCGCCCCGCCGCTTACCCCATATAAGAGAAGGTTATTCTCATCGCTGGCCTCGGCATACCTTTTTTTCCTCTTATTGACGACACCGGCGATGCCGACCGGCCCCAAGGCCGTTGTCTTCCGGGCGATAGTTGAGTAGATATTGAAAGCCGGGCAGGCCGGGATGATGAACCGCAAGCGATATCGTTTTTAGGCTGCGCTTGACATAATACTTCTTCTAATTTTTTATCATGACCAATAGCATCTTGAATTTCCCTGAGGCCTTTAAGGCATGCGGCTGGTGGGCGGGCATAATAATCATCTCCCCCGACTTGACCTTGTGGGATTTCCGGGAAATCACAATTTCCGCGGAGCCGTCAACGGCATAGACCAAGGCGTCGAAAGGCGCCGTGTGTTCGCTTAACCCTTGGCCTTTATCAAACGCGAAAAGGGTGACCGTTCCCGCGTCTTTCTTGATGATCTCCCGGCTGACCACCGCATCATTTTGATAATCGAGCAATGCGGATAAACTGATTTTTTTCCCGGCGAGATCTTTGGTGAGTTGTTTGTCGGAAAGTTTCATTTTGCCTCCTGTAGCCATTTAGCGATTTTGTTCCTTATAGCATCGCGCACTTCGCGTGTTTTTTTAAGTCTTTCTTCGTGGGTCCCTTGAAATCGGGACGGATCCGCGAATCCCCAATGCCGGCGTTCCCGGACGGCGGGAAAGATCGGGCACTTCTCGGACTGGGATTCATCGCAAACCGTAATCACGTATTGGAATATCCGCCCCTCTTTCAGAAAATCAAAAACGCTCTTTGTTTTATTCTGCGAGATATCTATGCCGACCTCCTGCATCGCCTCAACCACAATCGGATTGAGCGTCCCCGGTTCCAGCCCGGCGCTTTCAACCTCGAATTTATCCCCGGCGGATTGTTTTAGAAAGGCCTCCGCCATCTGGCTCCGGGCGGAATTATGCACGCAGACGAATAGAACGCGTTCCTTACTCATTCGATCCTCCCGGGTAGCTTGAAAATGGACAACATGGCCCTGATTTCCGCTGATTAATCGTCGATAAGAGAAACAGCGCCGCTAAAGCCGCGGTTATCAATAGATATTTTTTAAGATTTCCCATAAGCGAACCAACCTTGTGTCTTTAAACAAATTTTGACCAGCAGCAGCATGACCGGCACCTCGATCAAGACCCCCACAACCGTTGCCAAAGCCGCCCCCGAGGAAAGCCCGAATAACATTGTGGCCGTGGCGATAGCGACCTCAAAATGATTGCTGGCACCGACCATAGCGCTGGGCGCCGCGTCGGCATAACTCAATCTTAATTTTTTCGCCAACCAGTAAGTAATTGCAAATATCAAACATGTCTGAATAAACAAAGGAATCGCAATCCAAAGAATCGTTAACGGTTGAGCTAAAATCACCTCTCCTTTTAATGAAAATAAAAGGATCAAGGTGAACAATAGCGCGATGATCGAAACCGGTGCGAGGACATGAAGAAACTTCTCATTAAACCATTCAATGCCTTTGCGGGCGACGATCCACTTCCGGGAAAAATAACCAGCCACCAACGGCAAGGCGACATAAATAGCAATAGACAACAACAACGCCTGCCAGGGAACCGGCATCCTTCCGACTCCCAGAAGAAACCCGCCCAACACACCGTAAAGCAAAAGCATCGTAAGCGAATTGATCGCGACCATGACCAGCGTGTGGCCGTCATTGCCCCGGGCCAAGAATCCCCACACCAAGACCATGGCGGTGCACGGAGCGATCCCCAAAAGGATACACCCGGCAAAATAACTCCGCCACAAGGGCACCTGAAGCATCCGTACCCCTTCCTGCAGGACGACTGTTCCGGCGCCGTGAATCGAGCCGAGCGCCCAATCCGCGCCGGGAGGCAATTTCACAAAATCAACGGCTTCTGCGCCGATGAACCCTTTGAACAGAACGCCTAGAAATAAAAACGCGATGGCATACATCGTGAACGGCTTTATAGCCCAATTAACAAACAAGGTCAGCCAAACCGGCTTTGGCGACTTTCCGGCTTTAATAACCTCAGTAAAGTCTATCTTAACCATAATCGGATACATCATGAAAAATAAACAAATGGCAATCGGGATAGAAACAACCGGAGCACCGTTTACAAATATCGAGAACCCGTCAAGGGCACGGGCCAGCTCCGGCGCGGCTTTGCCGATCAATATCCCCGCTCCGATACAAACCAATACCCACAAGGTCAGGTGTCTCTCGAAGACGGACATGCCTCTTTCCACTCTTTTATTCATATCGCCTCCTACCTGGCCAAGACCGGGCGGAAATATGCCCATAAATAATAAATGCCAACCAGAATAAAAATCGCCCCGGTTATTCGGCGGGTATAAAATTCAAGCTTCGTGATTTTTTTAAACCAATGGCCTATTGACGTAACGCCCAAGGCGATCGCCACCGCGAATGCCAGAACCGGAAGCCCTGTTCCTATTCCATAAATAAACGGCAACAGCGTCCCGGCCTTGTTGTTAAGCGCCAAAGGAATAAGACTGCCGAAAAATAACGCCGCGGAAACCGGGCAGAATGCCAGCGCAAAGATTAGCCCCAAAAGAAAAGCCCCCGGAGCGCCGGATTCGACAAGTTTATTGTGGTGTTTTTGAGATAAAGATAAACCGGGAAAACTTAAAGCAATGACTTCCAGCAAGAACAATCCCGTGACGATCAAAAGCGGCCCCAGTATTTTTCCCATCTGTGCCTGCAGAAATTGCGCAACTTGCGGGATATTGAGCAGAGAATGAATAATCAGCCAGCCAAGCACCGAATATAAAACTGTGCGCCCGAGCGTATAGGCAAGCCCGGAGAGAAACACCATGAACGGATGAGCGATCTTTTTTGAAAGGAATGATACCGCCGCGATATTCGTTGCCAGCGGACAAGGGCTGATGGAGGTTAATATCCCCAGCCAAAGGGCTGAGCCGAAAGCAATCAAGAAATCCATCATTGAGCATCCTTCATTAATGTATTGATCTCGCTCGTCACATAATCAAAAAACTTTTGCTTATTACCGGCGAGCTGCCAAATCCTATCGAGGTTTTTATGCCTAATTTCCTTTCCGTCTTTGACCAGGGAGAGGATCAACGCCTTAGTATAAAGCTGATAATCATTAACAAAATGCGCGTTATTTTTCTCGTCAACGTTAATCGGGATAAAGACCAGTTTTCCAGCCTGGACCTGATCCTTAAAATAAGTTTCGATTGTCTCTCTCGAATATTTCTCCATCATGTTGCAGGTATAGCAACGAACCGAACCATGAAAATAGTAGGCAATGACCTTGGCCGGAGGTGTTTCTTCTGCGGCAATGGCCAAAGCGCCCGCGCTAATGACCGCAACAGCCGCAAGAACCTGAATTATTTTTTTCACATCCGCCTCCTGAAATGATTGCTTTGATTTCATTTTTACTTAAGACTTTCCCTGATGAAACCACCTTTCCGTCAATCGCTAAGGCCGGAGTCATCATGACACCGTATTCGGTGATCTTATCGATGTCGGTAACCTTGCCGATCTCGGCTTGAACGTTCAATTCTTTGACCGCCGCTTCCGCGTTCGCGGCCAGCTGTTTGCATTTTGGGCAGCCGGCGCCCAAGATTTCAATTTTCATTGTGAAACTCCTCTCTTTTTAATCCAGTTTTTTATAACGCTAAACAGCTTCAGAAAAACCACACTGAAAAACACATAACACAATCCTGTGTTTCCGCAATATTGGCACATATTATCCGGAAATTGCCCCGAATATCATTCCGCTTATCGTCGCCATAATAACAACGAGACTTACGTAAACCAGGGTTTTCTTCGGCCCGATTACGCCGCGAATAACCAGCATGCTCGGCAGGCTCAACGCCGGCCCGGCCAAAAGTAACGCCAAGGCGGGCCCTTTTCCCATGCCGGAGCCGATGAGGCCCTGCAGGATCGGCACTTCGGTCAGTGTGGCAAAATACATAAACGCCGCCACGATCGACGCGAAGAAATTCGCGCGCAAGGAATTCCCGCCGACCAGCGCCTCGACAAACCTTGAAGAAATGATCCCTTCATGGCCGACTCTGCCTAAGAGAAATCCGGAAATCAGAACGCCGCCCAAGAGGAGAGGCAATATCTGCAAAGCAAATCCCCATGTCGCGCGGGTCCATTCTTTTATTTCATCCTTTTTAAACCAGCTAAAAAGCATACATCCTAAAACGATTAGGAAAAACCCGGTGATCCACCATTTGGAAACATAGATCAGGCTCCAAACTCCCGTGTCCCCTTCCAGGGGTTTCCCCCAATTAGCGAAAACCAGCACCGCGACCATCGAGAAGAAATAAAGCATATCCTTCCACAGTGGCCGGGTTGCGGTAACCTCGCCGAATTGCATATCTCCGTTTGCGTGGCGGGCTTTTTCTTCCTTTAGAAAAATGAGATGCATTAATAAGCCGATGACCACGCTAAAAACTACTGCGCCTATGGCACGTGCCAGCCCCAACTGCCATCCGAGGATGCGCGCGGTCAAAATAATGGCGAGGACATTGATTGCGGGCCCGGAATACAGAAAGGCGATGGCGGGCCCCAGGCCGGCGCCGCGTTTATAAATTCCGGAAAATAACGGCAGGACCGTGCAGGAACAGACCGCGAGGATCGTTCCCGATACCGCAGCAACGCCGTACGAGAGAAATTTATTCGCCCTGGCCCCGAAATACTTAATGACCGATGCCTGGCTCACAAAAACAGAAATAGCGCCCGCGATAAAAAATGCAGGCACAAGACACAAGAGCACATGCTCCCGGGCATACCACTTGACAAGTGCCAAGGCTTCGAATATAGCGTTGGTAAACCGCAAATTTTCAACCGGCAGATAGAAACACGCCAGGAACGCCGCGACCATCAATAAAAATTTCTTCGAATTTTTCATCCCGTCCTTCCTTTCATAATCTTGCAGCAGCCGCCTTCTATCCGTATTGCCTTGATGTTCACCAGGGCGTCGCCTATTTTCTTCCGGGCGGAAGCAAGAATGCGCGTGAACGTCGGCCGGGATATGTGTATTCTTTTTGCCGCTTCTTCCTGCAACAGGCCTTCAACGTCAATGAGCCTGATCGCCTCGAATTCATCGAGCGTTAAATAGACTCCCTCTAGTTTGCTTAAGGGTTTGCACTGCGGGCGGAAACATCTTTCCCCGGGCGCGCATTTCACCCAGCGTGTCTTTTTGGGTCGCATGACTGTCCTTGCTGTTATGAACCTACGTTCATTATTATATTCTTGCGACGCCGGAAGTCAAATGGAATGTTTGTAAAAACAAGGCCGCTCAGAAATGAGCGGCCTTGTTTTTACCGTTTTCGCTCGCGTTTTTATCTTTAGGCGAATTCCTGGCCAAAGGCGGTGGCTTTCCGCCGGACATCCGGTTTTTCGCTAATCTGTCCGGATACGCCGGCATGAGGAAAGAGCAGCGATCGGAATGTCATGTTCGTGTACTCGGCGGTTAATTTAAACGGCTGTTCCAGGGCGTCCAGGCCGATATCTTCATAAGCACTGGCCAGCAAGACAAGTGTCTTTCCGGTTAAAGGGGTTTTCATTGTTCCGGCCGCATTGTCCCATTTATACAGCGAGAACATCCGGTCAAAAATAATTTTTAACTGCGCGCTCATCGCGAAAAAATACAGCGGAGTCGCCATCACGATCACATCAACCGCGGCCATGCGCAGCAAAACAGGTTTGGCCTCGTCATCAATAGCGCATTCATATTCATTCTTTTTCTGGCACATCCGGCAGGAGGTGCAACCCAGGGTCTTATATTTAAGGAAGGCTGTTGGCACAATCTCCACTTGAGCGCCTTTGGCGCGCGCGCCTTCGCTGAACCAATCCACCAACATTTTGGTGTTCCCGTCTTTTTTAGGGCTTGCGTTGAGAATTAAGATTTTTTTAGGCATCGTCACTGTTTTTCTCCTTTTAGCGCAAAGGCCGTTTTCGCACGATATCACTGGTGATCAACGAGCGTTGCAGGATCTTCCAGATCTCCGCAGCATCTTTGGCGCGAAGGATATCCTCTCGGGTGCGTTGATCCCCCATCACCTTGGCAATTGAAGAAAGTATTTGCACCTGGGCCTCATCATCATTTTGCGCAGTGAGAATAAGAAAAATAAATTGCGCCGGCTTGCCATCCGGGGAATTCCATTCAATGCCCGCGGGTGAGCGTCCAAAAACAATCATCGGGGCTTTCAATGAAGGCAGTCGGGCATGAGGCACGGCCACGCCCTCTTCCATGGCGGTGCCCATAATATTCTCACGTTTTAGGACGGCATCATAGACAACATCCAGGTCAGCGATGTCCTCCAATTCGGTGGCGGCTTGACAGAGCTTCCCAATGGCCTCGTCACGACGGGATGTCTTGAGGTCGGCCATAACGGCCCGATGAAAGAAAAATTCCAGGATACTGATCGCCTTTCGCTTTCGGATGGAATAACTCAGCCAAGGTCCCAGGATAACCGAGGAGGCGATCGCGCTGAAGATAATGGCGACGAATACCGGTTCCGTGATGACCTTGTATTCCAACGCGAGTAGGCCCACGACGATCGCCATGGTCCCTCCCGGGGTGTGCGCGATCGAGATCGAGAGCCGGTTTGATTTGGGCATTTGGGTCAGGTTAACCCCGATCCAGGCCCCGAGAAATCTTCCCGAGATCCCGATAACGGTTATCAAGGAGACAAGGAAGATATCAAAATTCCCTAAGAAATCGATTTTCAGCCCGATATTCACAAAAAATAACGGGACAAAGATCGCGTAGACCATTTGCGAAATGACCTGCCGCACGTTTTCGGAAAGGGCGCGGGATCCTCCGGCCATGATGCCCGCGATAAAAAATCCGAACAAAGCGTGAATCCCTATTTTTTGGGTAACCGCTCCGCAGAACATCCCCAGCAAGCAGATAAAGGTCAAGGGTATTCCCGGTTGAGGCATTTGCCTGGCCTTGATTCCGGAAATAACCCAATCCGCAAATCTCCTGCCGACGGTCAAACAGAGAAAAGTAAACGCCATCGTTGAGCCCGCCAAGGCCAATATCTCGACGATACTCAAACCCGCTTGTGTCGAAAGCCCGAGTATCAGGGTGAAGACCAGCCAGCCGATAATATCGTTCACGGAAAGGGCGGACATGATCAAAAACCCTAAATCGGTTTTGGATAATCTTAAGTCGTGCAGGGCCCGGGCCGCGATCGGCAGGTCGCTTATCGTCATGACCGTGGCCATAAAAATGGAAAAAATAAAGCGTTGGTCAGGATTGATCAAATAACGATCCGTCAAAAAGAAAAAAGGGATAAAGGCGATCACCATCGGGATGATGACATCCGCCAGGGCAATCTTTAAGGCATCCCCCCTCTGCCGCCACGCCGAAGAAAAATCGATCTCCAGCCCGGTCTCGAGCAAAAGGAACAAAACGCCTATCCACGCCACGGTCTCCAGCATATTCTGCTGGATGATATTGTTGGGAAAAAT
>Ga0265297_10009846_pt1 | contig 12200 bp, 13 predicted proteins | sample Munlanlwell13791_FD_192502 | JGI IMG/M metagenome (GOLD analysis project Ga0265297, IMG submission 192502) | Leachate microbial communities from a municipal landfill in Southern Ontario, Canada - Leachate well 137-91 | ecosystem: Engineered > Solid waste > Landfill > Unclassified | place...
AAATCAAAACGTTCGCAGAGTTCGCTATACATCCGCAGGATTTTTGTTTTTTCTTCTCCGGTTAAGAAATTAAAGCAGGCCAGCTCCGAGGCTAATTCTTCGGCGCGCCTCCTGCCGAAGACAAAGTATATGCAGGGGAGGCCCTCCTGGCCGCGCACGTAATTTATCAGGCCGAATAATTTGTTAGGCTTATGAAACCTCATTCTTCTGAAATGGTCAATTTTGTCAGCCAGCTCATTACCGGCCTGAAAGAAAAAATGCAAGGGCACAGGCCGTTTATCTTCTATTACTGTTTTTACGGGTTTATTATGGATTGTCTCAATCCAGGAGGCGAATTGTTTTATATTCGGGATAGTCGCGGATAACCCGAGGATATTCATATGTTTGGGAAGGAAAATTAAGGATTCTTCCCAGACCGTTCCGCGTTCAGGGTTATCAATATAGTGAATTTCATCAAAAATAATCCAGGAGTATTGATTCAAGCTCCTGGGCTCATCCAGTATTTTATTGCGGAAGATTTCGGTGGTCATAATCAGTATCGGAGCCGAGGCATTTAGCGAGACATCTCCGGTTAATAACCCGATTTTGTCGCCGTATTGAGCCTGGAAATCGCGGAATTTCTGGTTAGAGAGCGCTTTAATCGGCGCCGTGTATATTACGCCTATATTTTTTTCAATAGACTCGGTTATGATATGCTCGGCAATGGCGGTTTTACCCGCCCCAGTCGGAGCTGAGACGATTACCGAATGGCCGTTATTAATGTGGTCAATTGCTTCCTGCTGGAACCGGTCGTAAATCATAGTTTCTATTATAGGCGAAAATTTAGTAACCGCAATACAATAATCTTTATTGGATGCCCTTACGCGGGGCCTGCCGTGGACACTTTTCGCCGGGCCGCACGATTTTCCCCTGCGAGGAAAATCGCGCTCGGCTCCTCGGCCTGCGCTCTCGCTAATCTTGTTTAGCGGGCGAACCTTGCCCGCTCCGGCCTGCGGACGCCCTGCTCAAAGTGTCCCCGTCACCCGCTAAAGGACATTGCTATATATCTATAAATGACACTGGCAAGTTTATCCGCGAATGGAGGTTTTAGCCAATGGAGCTTGAGTATTTCGGGAATCCCGATGCCAAGCGGAAGCTTGGCAATATCGGGACGGCGCTGGTGTCTGAGTCCTGCCGTAGAGGCGGCGGGACGAGTTCAGTTAGCCGCCGAAATACGAAAGATCATTGGCGTTAAGAAACCGACCTGAGCGGAGAAACTTGACAGTGGCATTTATCTAGATTCCTGCGAGAATAAGCCAAGACAGGCGCTAAGCTAAAATCATTGATTTATCCACGAATAAATAGTAAAATAAAACTGATGGGTTATGAAGTAGCTGTAAATAAGGCTTGGGAAGATTTAGCTAAACTAAAGCCGGCTAATGATTTATCAATTAAATTTCTAGCTGACGTTTATCAGGTTAATGCCGGAGAAAGAAGGATATCATCTCTATCCTGTAACACCGCGGCAAAGGATTTTTTAAGCATTCTGTTCTTGCATTACCTTATTCAGAGAATAAAAGGGCTCCCTGAAATAACCGGCAAGTGGCTTACCTTCAGGGAGTTTTCCGGAGTTGAGGGGTATTTTGATGCCTACCATAAGCGCGCCATTGAGCCGCTTATAAGAAAATACGCTAAATATCCCGAAGCTATTAAAGCGGTAACGGAAAGTATGCCGGCGAAAGAATTTGCCGGCGGAGATTTTGGGATTATTGTCCAGGCTTTTGAAGGGGTTCCGGTTCTGGTCAAGCTTTGGAAGGCTGATGAAGAGTTCGGCCCCGGCGCGAATATGTATTTTGATTCCAGTATCACGGGCATATTTTGCACCGAAGACATTGTGGTTCTCGCCGGGATTATCGCGAGCAGCTTGTAAAGAAGAAGGGAAGTGGCGCGGATGAAGAATAAAATCTATTTTTTTACCGGATTAATTATATTGTTGCTTCTTGCCGGCTGTAATGAGGATTCGCAGATAGCCTTTGATTCTTCAAAAGGCAAATTTGTTATGCCTTTAGGAAGGAGTTATGATTACACGGATATTTTGGTAACGAGGGCGGTTGACGGAGATACGCTTGTCCTGGAAAGCGGGGAGAGGGTGAGGCTTATTGGCATTGATACTCCCGAGGTACATGAGTCTAAAAAGCTTTACAGGGACGCTCAACGCACAAATCAGGACGTAAGCATGATTCAGCAGTTAGGCCGCCGGTCGCATGAATTTACCAGGAATCTGGTTGAAGGCAAGCGGGTGAGCCTGGAATTTGACGCAGAAAGATACGATAGATACAAAAGGCTATTGGCGTATGTGTACCTAAAAGACGGCACATTTGTAAACGCAGAGATCGTAAAAGAGGGTTATGCGTCGTTAATGACTTATCCGCCAAATGTAAAATACGCGGATTTATTCCTCAAACTTTACCAAGAGGCCCGCCAGAATCGGCGCGGCCTGTGGGAATAGGAGGTAAATATGTTACGTTATTTAAGCGCTGGTGAATCACACGGAAAGGCGATTGTGGCTATACTGGAAGGCCTGCCGGCAGGACTTAAAATAAACCTGGAGTTGATAAATAAAGAATTAAAGCGCAGGCAGTCCGGGTTTGGCCGCGGCAAACGTATGCAGATTGAAAATGACCAGGCTCAAGTTTTATCAGGTTTAAAAAATAATACTACCTTGGGCAGTCCCGTTACCGTTCTTATCCAGAACAAAGATTTTAGCATTGAGAAGCTGCATAAGATAATGTGTCCTCGCCCGGGCCACGCGGATTTATCCGGGCTTTTAAAGTACGGTTTTACGGATATAAGGGAAGTCTTAGAGCGCGCCTCAGCCCGCAGCACTGCCGCGACCGTCGGGGTGGGCGCCTTATGCAAGATGTTCCTAAATGAATTTAAAATAAGTATTGAAAGCCGCGTTTTATCCGTGGGAGGCGAAGGAAGCCCCGCGGGTATGAAGGCGAAGATAAGCGAAGCCATAAAGAACAGGGATACTATCGGCGGAATATTTAAAGTTGTGATTAAAGGCGCACCCGCCGGCTTGGGCAGCTATGTCCAGCCGGATAGGCGGCTGGACGGTAAATTAGCTCAGGCGGTAATATCTATCCCCGGGATTAAGGCTGTGGAGTTCGGGTTAGGCCTGGGCTACGCGGTCAGTTTCGGGTCTGAGGCGCACGATGAAATTTATTACTCTAAGGCCAAAGGATATTTTCGTAAAACAAATAACGCCGGAGGCATTGAGGGCGGGATATCTAACGGCGAGAATATAATTTTACGCGCTTGTATGAAGCCTATATGCACTTTGATGAAGCCCCTTGATTCGGTTAATATAAATACCAAGCATATTTCTAAAGCGGCAACCGAGCGTTCGGATACTTCTGTAGTGGATGCCGCCGCCGTAGTGGCGGAGAACGCGAGCGCGTTTGTATTGGTTGACGCGTTCCTGGAGAAATTCGGGTGCGACAGCTTAAGAGACATAAAACAAGCTTACGCCTGCTATATTAAGCGGACCTCTCATGGCTAATTTAGAATACTTTAACATAAAGATTGACAGGTCTAAAGAAACAAAAGATGTTGTCATAAAGGGCGAAGTCAGCAACAGGACCGAAAAAAGCTATTCTACTATAGCGCTGAGAATAATGGTTTTTGTTAAAAATATTTCCATAGCCAATGTTGTCGTATTAATTAACGGGCTTCCTATCGGCGCGACCAAGGCTTTTGAAAAGAGCGTGGAGGGCCTGGAATACGACAACATAGCCAAGGATATAACCCGTTACGAAATATACACCGAAAGCGCCTACTAAATTTTAATAAATTAAAGCGTTAGAAAAGCTCCCTTCTTGCGTCTATTAAACTAGAAGGGGGTGATAACGATGGAAGATGGCGCAATTCAGGTCAGCCGCATATACCGTTTTGAGGGTGAATCAAAACTGAAAGCCTTTGCTGACGTATCCCTGGCAGGGATAGTAATCAAAGGCTTTAGCGTGGTTGACGGAAGCAACGGGTTGTTCGTGAGTATGCCGCGGCACCAAAGCAAGGATGGGAAGTGGTATAACACGGTTTGGCCCAGCACTAAAGAGCTTAAGCAGAAATTAAGCGAAGCGGTTTTGACAGCGTATAAAGAATAACCCAGGGACGGTTCTCAAGCCAAAGCAAAACTGTCCCTAACCAGGGACACCTTTAGATTGGTTTGAGAACCGTCCCCAAAAAATGAAGAATATTTATTTAGTCGGATTTATGGGGACAGGAAAGAGCGCGGTAGGCCGCGAGTTAGCCAAAAAGCAAAAATCGCGGTTTATTGACCTGGACGAATTGATTGAGTTAAAAGAGCAGAGGAGCATAACGGATATCTTTGCCCGGGAAGGCGAGGCTTATTTCAGGCGCCTGGAAAGCCGGGTTTTAAAAGAAGTGGCGAAAGAAAAGAATTTCGTGGTCGGCTGCGGCGGAGGGATAGTCCTTAATAAAAACAATATAAAAACCATGAAGGATACCGGCATCGTTATTTGCCTGAGCGCAAAACCCGAAGTAATATTAAAGAGGGTCTGTGGCTGCACGCATCGGCCGCTGCTTAATGTGGATAACCCCAAAGAAAGAATAGGCCTGCTTTTGAAGCTGCGTTCGCCTTATTATGCCTTAGCAGATAAAACTATAGATACATCCAGGCTCTCTATAAAGGAAGTAACCTCTAAGATATTAAAACTATTACCGGGCAAGAAAAAACAAGTAACGCGTTAAATATATGACAAGGCTTGAGGCGTTGGTCGCTTTAAATATGGCAGGCAGTATCGGCAGTGTCAGGCTGAATAAGCTGCTTGAGTATTTTGAAAACCCCCAGGAAATATTTAACGCTTCCCAGGATAAACTTATGTCGGTATCCGGCATAGGAGAGAACGTATCCAGCCGCATCCATTCATTCAAAAGTAAAGATTTAGAAAACGAATTAAAGCTCGCCCAAAAACTGGCCCTGAAGATTATTACGTTTGAAGATGCGGATTACCCTGATAACCTGAAGAATATTCCGGGAGCACCTATTGTGCTCTATGTAAAAGGAGATATAAGGCGGAAGGATAATTTGGCCGTAGGTATTGTCGGTTCGCGGCAGGCGACCTTTTATGGATTGAGTGCGGCCGCGCGATTTGCCGCTGAATTAACAGCCGCAGGTTTTACGATAGTTTCGGGCTTAGCCCGCGGCATAGATACCTGCGCGCATCGGGCCGCCTTAGGCGCCGGAGGACGCACTTTAGCGGTTATAGGAAGCGGACTTAACAACATCTATCCTCCTGAGAACAGAGAATTTACCGAGGAGATCTCGCGTTCAGGCGCGGTAATCTCCGAGTTCCCGTTAAACGAAAAGCCGTTGAAAGAGAATTTTCCCCGTCGTAACCGGATTATAAGCGGTTTAAGCTTAGGGTTATTAGTCGCCGAGGCGGCCAAAAACAGCGGCGCCCTGATTACCGCGGATTTCGCGCTTGAACAGGGCAGGGAAGTATTTGCCTTCCCCGGTAAAATTGATTCCGTCAGCTCAAGCGGCACCAATGAATTGATTAAACAAGGAGCAAAGTTAGTTACTCAGGTTACGGATATATTGGAAGAATTAGCCCCGGCCCTTACTCCTTCCCCAAAAGAGGGGACAGGCGTAAAGCTCGGTTTAAGCGATGAAAAAGAGAACAGGCTTTATGAATTGATAACGCCTCAAGCTATACCCCTGGATGAATTGATTGAAAGAACAAATATGAATGTCTCTGAGATCTCCGGCGCGCTTTTAAGCCTGCAGGTCAGGAAATTGATTAAACAACTCCCGGGTAAACAATTCGCGAGGAATTCTTAATGAAGAAGAAAAGTTTGGTTATTGTTGAGTCGCCGACCAAGGCTAAAACCATAGGTAAGATTTTGGGGGAGAGTTTCAGCGTTATCTCTTCCATGGGGCATATTATTGACCTGCCGAAGAAAAAGCTCGGCATAGATATGGAAAATAATTTTGAGCCGGAATATGTGGCCTTAGAGGGTAGGAAGAAGGTTTTGGCTGAGTTGAAGAAAGGGGCCAAAGGAAAAGAAGCTGTTTATATCGCTACCGACCCTGACCGCGAAGGCGAGGCTATCGGATGGCAGATCAAAGAGCGCATTTTAAAGAAGTCAAATATTCTAAGGGTTACCTTTCATGAAATTACGCCTAGCGCGGTTAATGAGGCATTCAAGCACCCGCGGGAATTTGACAAAAACATGGTAGAGGCCCAGGTGGGCCGGCGCATACTGGACAGGCTTATGGGCTATTTTTTAAGCCCTCTGCTCTGGAAGAAGATTGCCCGGGGCCTAAGCGCTGGCCGCGTTCAATCAGTAGCCCTGAGGTTAATTATTGAAAGAGAAAGAGATATACAGAAGTTCGCCTCCCGGGAATATTGGGAGATTGAAGCGGAGCTCGCCAAAGAAAATAGTAAATTCTTAGCTAAGCTGGATAAGATAGGCTCCGCAAAAGCTGAAGTCAGGAATAAAGAAGAAGCGGATAAATTATCCGCAGATATAAAAACAAAACAATTTGTGGTTGCGGATATAAAAAAGAGCGAAAAGAAACGTTACGCCGAGGCGCCTTTTATCACCAGCACCCTGCAGCAGGAGGCGTTTAACAAGTTAAGGTTTAACGCGAATAAAACGATGTCCGTTGCCCAAACTCTTTATGAAGGTATTGATATCGGCCAGGATAACCCGGTTGGCTTGATAACTTATATGCGCACCGATTCTCCGCGGGTTGCGCCCGAAGCCATCACGGAAGTGCGCGATTATATCGCCAGGGGCTTTGGCAAAGAATATCTACCGGAGGCGCCACATCAATATAAGGTCAAGAAGCTTGCTCAGGAGGCGCATGAGGCAATCCGGCCGACTTTTGTTTCGCGCCATCCCGAGAGCCTGAAAACTTTCTTAACTCCCGACCAGATTAAATTATATGAGCTTATTTATAACAGGTTTGTGGCCAGCCAAATGATGCCTGCCGTATACGCCTTGACCCAGGCCGTTATTGAGGCCGGGAATTATAAATTTAACGCATCAGGCAGCACGCTTACCTTCAGCGGTTTTATGGCGGCGTATAATAAAGAGGATGAAGAAGACGCGCAGAATGAGCAGGACAAGAAAAAGAAAAACATAATACCGGTTTTAACAAAAGGAGAAATACTGGAATTATTAAACGTTTTGCCCTCGCAGCATTTTACCAAGCCGCCGGCGCGTTATTCAGACAGTTCCCTGATTAAGGCGCTGGAAGAGGAAGGCATAGGCAGGCCCTCCACCTACGCGCCGATAATTTACACGTTGATATTACGCGATTACGCGCGCCGGATCAAAGGATACCTGAATCCCACGGAGCTGGGTTTTAAGGTTTGCGACCTGCTGGTTGAATATTTTCCCAAGATCATAGACGTAAAGTTCACCGCCGCCATGGAAGAGGAACTGGATCAGATTGAAGAGGGGACTATCAGCCGGCTTAAGGTCCTGCAGGATTTTTACGCCCCGTTTAAATCCAGCCTGGTTTTTGCCCAGGCCAATATCAAAAAGGAAATAATTACTACGGACCAGGTTTGCGATAAATGCGGTAAGCCCATGATTGTTAAGTGGGGCAGGAGAGGTAAATTTTTGAGTTGTTCTGATTTCCCGACCTGCAAAAACTCTAAATCCATAACCAGCGGAGTAAAGTGCCCGCAGGAAGGTTGTGGAGGAGAATTGATTGAACGGCGTTCAGTGCGGGGATTTTTTTACGGCTGTTCTAATTTTCCCAAGTGCACGTTCACCTCGCGCTCCCTGCCTGAGGATAAAGAATAGCTTATGATGGATAAGTATATAGAAAAATTCATGCGTTACCTGGAAATTGAGAAAAATTATTCGCCGCATACTATATTGAATTATAAAGTGGACCTGGATGATTTTAATAAATTTTGCGGCGGCATTAATCTGGATAAGATTGATTACCTGCTGTTAAGGAAGTATCTGGCGGTCTTAAAAGAGAAAAATTTAGGGAACAGGAGCGTCGGACGGCGCCTCTCGGCGTTACGCAGTTTCTTCAGGTTTCTTGCCCGCGAAGGTTTTATCAAGGTTAATCCTATTCTTATGCTCTCCAGCCCCAAGCTGGATAAGCACCTGCCTTCTTTTATGACCGAGGAAGAAGTGGCCAGGCTTATTGAGTCCGCTTTCGCCAAGGACGAGAAAGATGAAATGGGCTTACGCGACCGGGCGATACTGGAGACCTTTTATTCCAGCGGTTTAAGAATATCAGAGCTGGTTTCTTTAAGCATAGATGACGTGGATTTTATATCCGGCGTAGTTAAGGCTATGGGCAAGGGGAAGAAGGAACGGGTTGTGCCGATAGGAGACGCGGCAATGGCGACAATCAAGAAGTATCTTGATAAAAGAAGAAAGCAAAGCAGCGCCTTGTTTTTAAATAAAAACGGAAAACGGATTACCACCAGGGGCGTGCGCGATATAGTGGAAAAATATTTAAAGAGCGCGGGGATCGGCCATGGCGTCTCGCCGCATACGTTCCGGCATTCTTTCGCTACGCACTTGTTAAACAGGGGCGCTGATTTACGCACTGTCCAGGAGCTGTTGGGGCACGCGAATTTATCCACAACGCAGATTTACACGCATTTAACCACAGAGAGGTTAAAGAGCGTTTACGATAAGGCGCATCCGCACGCCTGAAAACGGTATGTTTATACTATACGATTTAATATTTTTAATTTTTACTCTTATCTGCCTGCCGGTATATTTATTCAAAGGGAAATTCCATCGCGGTTTTTTAGCGCGTTTAGGGGTTTTACCCGGGAATTTATCATTGGACGGGCCGATCTGGATCCACGCCGTAAGTTTAGGAGAGGCTATATCTATCCGTGGCCTGGTGCAAGGGCTGCGGGAGTCTTATCCGTCTAAGAGGTTCGTTATTTCTACAGTTACCCCTACCGGAAATAAAATAGCCCAAACTTTAGCCAGAGAAGGGGACCTGGTTACCTACCTGCCTTTGGATTTTAGCTTTATAGTCAGGCGCGTAATCAACAGGATTAAGCCGGAGATTTTTATTATCGCTGAGACTGAGATATGGCCGAATTTAATATCATATCTTTACAGCAGGGCAATACCCGTTGTTACGGTTAACGCCAGAATATCCGACGCGTCTTTTAAGGGGTATTCTTCGGTCAGGCCCTTAATCTCGGCCGTTTTAAATAAAATAAGCTTATTTTGCGCGCAGACAGGGCTTGATGAAAACAGATTAAAACAACTGGGAGTCAGGGCTGATAAAATTAAAGTAACCGGGAATATGAAGTTTGACCAGCTGAACCTTAGTATAGGAGTTGGCGGGTGTAAGGAGAGGTTAGGATTAAATCCCGCGGACAGGCTTTTTATCGCCGGCTCAACTCATCCGGGAGAAGAAGAGGTGATCCTGGCGGCTTACTCAAGCCTCCTGAATAAATTTCCCAACCTTAAACTTTTAATCGCGCCGCGGCATCCGCAGCGGTCTAAAGACGTTTTAGGCAGAATATCCGGTTTCGGGTTTAACGGCATTGAGGTCTCTAAGATTAATCTTCGGGATTCTACAGCCCCGAATAACCCGGTTTTTGTCCTTGATACTGTCGGAGAACTGGTTAATTTTTATGCGGCGGCAGATATTGTATTTGTCGGAGGGAGTTTAATAAAAAAAGGCGGGCATAATATTTTAGAACCGGCAAGGCTGGGCCGGCCAATAATTTTCGGGCCGTATATGTTCAATTTCCGCGACATTGCCGGTGAGTTTCTAAGAAACAACGCCGCGGTAACGGTAGAAGGCCGGGATGGCTTAATATCCGCGGTAGAAGAGATATTAAAAGACGCGGCCAAATCCGCGCGATTAGCCAATAACGCCAGGCAGGTAATCGCGATGAATCAAGGCGCGACTAAAAGAAACATAGAGGCAATCGGAGTTATCTATAAACATGGAAATTAAATTAAGGCAGGCTAACGGTGTTATTGTTTTAGACCTGAGCGGCCGTATTGACGTTGATTCGGCCAATTTAGTTGAAGTCGTCGGGCAGTGCGTTCATGACGGCTATAAAGACATTCTCTGCAACCTGGAGGACGTGGATTTTATTGATTATATGGGCACCTCCGTGGTTGTTATCGCCTATAAAGAAATAATAAACAACCAGGGAAGGATGAAATTCTGCAACGTTCCGTTTGCTATCAGGAATATTTTTTGCGTCGCGGGCCTGGATAAGGTAATTGAAATATACGCCAGCGAAGAGCAGGCCCTGAATAGCTTTAAAGAGGATAAAATTATTGAAGATATAAAAAAGATGCAGCTTCGCCGCAGGTTTAAACGCCTGCCTATAGATATAAAGGTAGAGTTAAAGGCCAAGCGCTCCCCTGAGCCGGTATGTTTAAAACTGGATGTTTTAAATTTAAGCGGCGTAGGCGCCTTTATCTTTGGCTGCGACAAATTCAAGCTGGGTGATGAAGTGATCCTGAAAATGAGGCTTTCTCCGAAGCGCCCGGTGCTGGAGATAGAAGCGAAAGTAGTCTGGATTCCCGATAAACAGGTCCAGCCGCATGCCTACCCCGGCCTAGGGGTGGAATTTGTGAATATGCCAGCGGATGTACAGCAGGAGCTCGTTGAGTTTATTGAAAGAAACCTTTCTTTTATGTCCTCCGATTAAAAAATGGCCAAGCTGAAATTTAAACCTAAAGCGATAATTTTTGATATGGATGGCGTACTTGTTGACTCTATGCCTTATCATTTCCTGGCCTGGTATGAAGCGTTAATGCCCTATGGCGTGCGCGTAAGCTGTTTTGATGTGTATTCCAGGGAAGGTGAGAAGTGGGAAAAGACGCTCAGGGATTTATTTATCCGGTCCGGCAAGAGGAGCGCGCCCGGGCTGTTAAAAGAGATATTTGCCAGGCGCCAGAAGGTATTTAAGAGGATTTTTCAGCGTTTTATTTTTAGCGGAGCCCAAAGCTTCCTGTCATCTTTAAATAGGCAGGGCTATGCCTTGGGCCTGGTTACCGGCAGCCCGAGAAAAGAAGTTAATACGATTCTTCCTCCCAAAATTCTATCCCAGTTTAAAGTTATTGTGACCGGAGACCAGGTAAAGAGGGGTAAGCCTGACCCTGAGCCGTACCTGAGGGCTGCCGGGATTTTTGGTTTTAAGCCGGGCCTTTGCCTGGTAGTGGAAAACGCGCCGCTCGGAATAGAATCCGCTAAAAAAGCAGGGATGTTTTGTATCGCGATTACCTCTAGCCTCCCTAAAGAATACCTGGATAAAGCGGATCTTATTATTGATAAATTGCAGGACATTCCGGCCTTATCTCCCAATAAATAAATCTCCTATCTCTTTGCCGCTTATGGGCTTTTTTGCCTGATAAAGCTGTTGCTTCTTGATTTTGGCTGTGCTATCATAATAAACTAATATGAAGAGACTTCTCTATAATCTGGCCACTGACAGGTATCAGGGGGTTTTGGCATTTGTGTTAAAAATCCCGCTTCTGCTGCTTTCTTTTGCCTACGGAGCCCTGATAAGAGGCTTAATCTTCTTTTATTCTTTCAGGCTGCGGAAATTGAGCTGTAAGGTTATCAGCATAGGCAATATTACCGTTGGAGGGACAGGCAAGACTTCATTGGTAGAATTTGTCGCGCGCCTCTTAAGGGGCAAAGGGCATAAAGTCGCGATATTGAGCAGAGGGTACAAAAAACTGGAAGCATCAATGGGCGATGAGCCTTTTATGCTGCTCAAGAACCTGGGAGATATCCCGGTTATTGTGGATAAAGACAGGGTAAGAGGGGCCCAAAGGGCGCTTGAGGAATACGGCGCGGATACGGTTATCCTTGATGACGGTATGCAGCAGTGGAGGATAAAAAAGGATTTAGAGGTTGTTACGGTTAGCGCCGCGCAATGGTTCGGCAACCGGCATATGCTGCCCAGAGGAATATTGCGCGAGCCGCTTTCTTCGCTTAAGCGCGCGGATATCTTTGTCCTGACTAAAACCAATTTAGCAAACAACATAAATGATGTTAAAAGCTCTTTAAATAAATTTAATCCCGGGGCGCTAGTTTCAGAATCAGTCCACGAGGCGGCGGGGCTTTATGATATTAACGAGCCGGGTAAATTATTGAGCTTAAGCCAATTAAAAGGTAAAAGCGCGGTTTTGTTCTCGGGTATAGGCGATCCCTA
>Ga0265297_10009847_pt1 | contig 12199 bp, 13 predicted proteins | sample Munlanlwell13791_FD_192502 | JGI IMG/M metagenome (GOLD analysis project Ga0265297, IMG submission 192502) | Leachate microbial communities from a municipal landfill in Southern Ontario, Canada - Leachate well 137-91 | ecosystem: Engineered > Solid waste > Landfill > Unclassified | place...
TGGACGCCGTGGAGAACGGCAACGGGCACGCGCTGGCGCACCGGCGGCGGTACTTGCGCTACCTGGCCACAGAGCAGCCGCGCATCTACTACGGAGCGGACATGGATCAGACCTACGATCCGCCGGCATCGGCCACCTGGACGGCGCTGGACCTCGACAGCGTTGGCCTGCCCTACGGCGGCGTCTACTGGGTAACGGGTGCCGACGCGTGCCTGGAGGCGGACAATGCCTAAGGCCAGGGTAAAGGCAGACATCCACGACGCATTGGGCGGCGGCGGCGGCGGCGGTATTGTCGTCATTGGCGGAGCGACCGTCAGCAGCACGCAGCTGCAGGATTTGGCGCTGAACAGTATCCTGCTTCTCAAGCAGGGCGTCGCAGCGCCATTGGTTTTTGACCTGGGCAGCGCGGGCTTCGCTGCCGCTCTCGCAGCGGCGGAATCGCGCGACGTGATCTGGACGGGCGCCGGGACCATCGGCGGCGACCATACCATACCGGAGCACGTCACCGTCGCGTCCATGCCCTTTTCGAGGACGGCGTTCACCGGCTGCTTGACCCTCTCGGATGGCGCCGTGCTCAACGGCCTCGAGCTGTATCGCGTAGCCGACCAGGCGGGCGATCTCGTGTGTCTCGTACCGCCGTCCGGGGCGGGTGAGATGGCTTATTGTGGCTACTGCTGGATTGTGGCGAACAACGCCAACGGCGACGGCTACGCGGTCTACGGTGCGTGTGACCACCTGACGCTGCGGGACTGCTACGTATCAGCACAGAGTGGGGGCGTGGACAGTAACCCGTTCGGCGCAGGGAGCGGCGGAGGCTGGCCTGCGACCGTCTACGCGGCGACCAAAACATTGGGCATCTACACCACCGACGATACCCTGGACCCAGGCGAGGCGCAGCCGGCGTGGAGCACGCTCAACACCGGCCTCTCCAACACCGACATCATCTCGTTCTGCCTGGATCGCCACGAGACCGTGCAGGACTCGCGGATGTTCTGCATTGACGCAACGACCGCCACGCTCTGGCGCCGAACCACCGGCGACTGGGCAGCGGTGCTGACCACGGCAGACGCAAAAACGGAGGCGGGCGCAGAGGACAACGAGACACTGCAGAGCGTCATCGTGGACGAGATCACCGGCTACGTCTACGCGCTGCTCAGTAAGGCGAGCGATTCCTCTCTACTTGCGGTACTGCGCTCGACCGACCACGGCGATTCCTGGACCTCCTCAACGGTGTGGACGAAACTCTACCTGAACGGCATCGGCAACGTCGATGCCTATAACGGCGTCGTGGCTTTATCCTGGGTGCCGAACATCGCTATCGCACTAAATACGTCCTACTCCACGGATCACGGACAGACATGGAGCCACGTCCAACTGGGTACATCCGGTGCCTACTCGCCCGGTGTGCGCATCAATCGGGCAAGTGGCACAGTGTGGTATGGGAACCACGGCTCGGGTTACGGGCTATACCGCGGCAGCTCGGCTGGCAGCATAACAGCGCTCCAGGGCGGTAACGCCTACGGTCCCTACAGCACTGGTGGCGGTGTCTGGTGCGACCCGTCGGACGTCAACCACGTGATCACGGCCCCTGGGGCTATCTGGGTGGTTACCACGGATGCCTTCGCTACGGTCGATTCGGACGATGCCACTTCCGTGAGTGATGCCACCGAGATCGCTGACGTCTGCGAAGATGGGTATTGGGTACACGGTTGCTACCAGCTGGGCGGGCCTAAAGCGCCAGTGCACGTCTCCACGGACGGCATAACCATGACAGCGCGCTCGGGCACCAACTGGAACTCATCGCCCTATACCGACGCGATCCCGGTGACGTGCGGGGGTATCACACCGCGCGGGCTGTGGCTCGTTGCGAGTACCGATCTGGCGGCTACGCCGTACGTCGAGGGTTGCATCATTGGCAACGAGAGCGGGCGGCTGCTGGCCATCCCCGAGTGGGGCGACCGCTCGGCCTGGGACGTTGCGCATTATGGCGTGCGGCACGCGAGCGACTGGGCGACGGGGGATAGTCACCATCCGCCAGTGACGCTGGGCGCAGGCAGCGCTGAGGAACTCACGCTCGACGGGCAGGAGTTGACGCTCGCCGCCGTGCTGACGCCGACCGAGCACACGGCGATCGGCGACGCGGCGCCGCACCATGCGCGGGCGCACACGCTGGACTCTGAAACGGATCACACGGACGTTGAGAACAGCGCGAAGGCCGACGGGTACGTGCTGGTATGGCGGAGTGGTGCCGGGAAGCACGTTTACGAGGACGTAGTGGGGTCGCCGTCCAACGGCAACTATGCCGCCACGGCGGGCTACGCGGAGAGCATTGGTGACGGCGTAGAGACCGTCTACACGGTGACGCACAGCTTGAATACTTGGGACGTGATCGTTCAAATCTACGACACGGACGCCTCGCCGACGGAGCAGGTCGCGGCAACCGTGGAACTGGCCAGCGCTGACGCGATCACCGTTACGTTTGAGGAGATCCCGGCGGCGGATCAGTATCGCGTGCTGGTGCTGGCCGTCAACGTAGGCATCAATAACACGGTGGTCGTCGAAGAAGAGGACAGCGACCCGAGCGTTACCGATGTTGACACGATCAAGTTTCCGAACGGGTCGCTGACGGACAACTTGGACGGCTCGGTGAGCGTGGCGTTTACCGCGCCCGATGCCGGCGTCGTGACCTACACGCCTGCGGTGGTGACAGATTGGGATAGCGATGCGGATCCGGGCAATGCAGACGATGCGCTGGACCAACTGGCGGAGCGGGTGGACGACATCGAGGGCGCTGCGCTCGCCGACCACGCGCACGCAGGGGTGGCCGGTGACGGGGGCACATTCGACGCGGCGAACCTGACAGCCGGGGCCTCCACGGACGGCCAGGTGCTGACTTCGGACGGCGCTGGCGGGGCAGCCTGGGAGGACGCGAGTGGCGGCGGGGACGTGGCGACGGACGCCATTTGGGACACCAAGGGCGACCTGGCGGTAGGCACCGGCGCAAACACGGCGAGCAAACTCGCGGCGGGCACTAACGGCCACATTCTATACGCGGACAGCGGGGAAGCGACGGGACTCAAATGGGCGGCGCCTCCCGCTGGAGGTGCGGTAGACGCGGCCGACGTGACCTATACGCCTGCGGTGGCCGCGGATTGGGACGGTGACGCAGACCCCGGCGACGCGGACGAGGCTTTGGATCAGTTGGCTGAGCGGGTAGACGATCTCGAGGGGGCAGGCGGCGGGGGTAATGCTACCTATGATAGTGCCTACGCCTCGCCGCCAGCCAGCCCGAACGAGGGAGATCTGTGGCTACCGACTGATTCCTATTATACATTCCGCTACGATGGTGCCGCCTGGGTGCCCTACCACCAGGGGCGCCCGATGGTGCTGCCGGTGGACGGGGACTTTGCCTGGGTGAACGAGACCGGCGTCACCAAGACCACCGACGGCGGCACTATCACGTTGGCATTCACCACAGCCGGAGCGGACAACCTGCGTCTGCGTGCGAAAGCGGCACCCAGTACACCCTACACGATCACCGCGGCACTGCTGCAGAATGGGCCGACAGAGTCGTGGGCCGTGGGCTACTTAGGTTGGCGGCAGTCGTCGGATGGCAAGTTGGCGCTAATTGTGTTCGGTGCGGATCGCATCGCGGGTATCAATTACAACAGCCCCACATCCTATGCGGCATGGCTCACGTCGAGAGGCCAGATGGGCCTTCTGCCGCTCATCTGGTACCGGATCACCGACGACGGGACGAACCGCATCATGTCCTATTCCCTGGACGGCTACCACTTCTACATTCTGGATACCCGCGGGCGGACGGACTTCATGACCGCGGATCAGGTGTGCTGGGGCGGACAGGGGGGCGGGTACGCGTCGATGGTGACGCTGTTCTCGTGGGAGGAGTCCTAGATGATTCTATACGCAGATGCTGCCGGCGCACTGATACGGGTAACGACGGACGCCGATCAGGACGCCAAGTTTGGCCCGCCAGACGTGTATGCCGAGTCCCTGGAGATCGACCCGGACACCAATCCACAGATCGTCGCGGCGCTGATGGGCAGGCTCCCGAATGTGCTCTGGCAGGACATCCGGCTACTAAGTGGCGTGCTCTCGTACAAGGGCACGGTTACTACGGTGAATCCCCCTGGCCCGGCCTGGCAAGCACAGGTAGAGGCAGAGGATGCTAAGGCGCATATCCTGGAGGCTATCGACGGGGCGCTGGCAGACTATGCGGCGGTGCTGGCGCACTGGGACGCACTGACGCAGGCGCAGCTCAAGGCGGTGGTCAAGCGGAACACCGAGGTCTTGGTTCAGCTGCTACGCTATCACCGCAGGGAGTTACTATAGATGCCCAGAGACGTAGCGCTCCGCACACTGCCCGCTGACCCTACGGCGGACATGCACGCTGTCACAAAACAATACTGTGACGGCAACACATCAGGGGTGGGGCTGACAGTCACCTGGGACGAGAGCCCAACGACGGACGGCGTCGCCAAGGGTCAATCAGCGTCGTACGTCGAGCCAACCTGCATCACTGCCAGAGTGGTGATCCAGCAGCCGCTCAAGGTGACCAAGTTCACGTTGGATGTGGTCGAGACCGGCACCTACAACATGTGGGTCACCAGCGGACCATACGATTCGGCGGGCTCCTCTCCTGAAACAGAGATTCTGTACGCGATTGAGGAAGACGTTGTCGTCACGGAGACCGGGGAGAACGACTTCACGCCGGCCAGCCCAATGGTGTTCCTGCCCGGCGTGTACTACTTCACCTGGCAGTGCGAGGACGGGGCGGTGACGTGGACCTATCGCCACAAAGACGAAGCCGGTTGGCCGGGGATCGGCTGTTCTCTGTACTACACGGACGCGGTGTACTACGACGGTACGCTCCAGACAAGCGATATCTGCGCTGTGCAGCCCTTTTCGATGACAGCGTACAAGGGGACGCTGTCCGCAACGTGAAGGAGAAGCGAATGAGACGACTTCTACCGCTACTACTCTGCGCCGTGCTACTCGCCGGCTGCGTCATCACGCCTATCCCGACACCGACGCCAACGCCCGAACCGATGCCGGTGCCGACACCGATACCGCAACCGACACCAGAACCGGGAGCCATGTCCCTCGTTGAACAGGGCTGGTCTGAGGACCGCGCCGCTGATTGCACGCCGCAGGGCGATTGCAGCACGCCGGTGCCGGGCTACTACTACCGGCTGTACGAGTCCACCGAACACGCCTGCGAGACGACGGGCAATCACGAGTTCCTGGTTATCGATCCGAGCGACGATCCGACGGTGCCGCGCAACCTGTTTGTGAAGTTCCTGGGCGGCGGCGTCGGCTTCTGGTATGACGACGCGGACGGCACATCGGCACACTGGCCGAACGATGCGGAGTCGGCTGTGGAGACGGCGGCGTACAACCGGCGAATGCTGTTCCGTGCTGGCCTGAGCGCAGAGCACGCGCAAGGCGTGACGCGGCATGTCCGTGAGACGTCTGACTGGCGCATGGTTGTCGTGTCGTATTGCTCGCACGACCTGTACCACGCGGCGGGCCACGACGCGGCGCTGGCAGCCGTGAACTACGTGCGTGCCAACTACGCGACTACCGGCGTCGTGGCCTATGGCGGCTCCGCAGGTGCCGCCGGCGCGTTCTTTGTGGGCGACGCGCTCGGTGTGGATGGCATAGTCATGGACTCGCAGGCGGCGGATCTGACGGCCATGCGGGATGCGTGCAACGCCGGGTTGAACGTGTTCGGCAACTCGTTCCCGTGCGCCGGCGCGTGGGGACCGAACGCCTACGACCTGCTTGCGCCGTATATCGGCTTTGAGATGGGCGTCGATGAGCCGTGGCGCAACCTCGACGGTGCGCCGCCGGTGTACCTGGTGTGGAACCAGTACGACGCCTCGCGTTACACGCACCTGCAGTACGACAACATGCACGCCGCGCTGACGACCAAGGGCGAGCCGAATGTGGCAGAGATGGTCTGTATCGACGACTGGGGCGCGTGCAACCTGCATGTGCCAACGGGCAAGGACAGCCCGGAGACGGCGGACCTCGTAGAGCGGGTATACCAATGGATCACGGCGCGCGTGGCTGGCGTGGTGCCAGAGCCGACACCGCAACCGACGCCTGTCCCAGAGCCGACGCCGATACCGTCCGGCGACGGGCCAGCATGGGGCTCGATGCTCCTGCCCGGCTGGGAGGGCGACCGCATCAGCGCCTATGACGTGCTCCTGACGGCGGAGAGCTTGGGCCTCGACGGCATGGTTGCCACGGGCGCGCCGTCCCAGGACAACGCGGCGCGATACGCGGCGCTCGACGGCTGGATACGCGCGTTCCTGCGCGGGCCATTCGCGCAACTGGCGAACGTTGATACGGTGGCGCGGCAGTTCGGCGTGCCATACACGCACATCGGCTACGGGCCAGAGTCGTCACACCAGGCCGGCGAGGAGGCGCTGGACCCGCTGACGTGGGTGCCGCAGGCAGAGGCGTTGGCGGAGTCGTTCGGCAAAGGGCTGATCTACGGGCCGGCGATTATGGATTGGGAACTCAGGATTGCGACCACGGACGCAGAACGCGCGGCGCTCATGGCACAGATAGCACCACACGTTGACATATTTATGCTGCAACTTGGCAACTACGAGCGGTGGGCCAAGACGGGCAAAGACGACGCCGGCAACCTGTTCACGTGGGATGACCTCTATGCGCGCGTCGCATGGTGGGTTTCGACGATCAAGGGCGCGAACCCGGATTGCGACGTGTGGGTGCAGGCGGGCATCGGCACGACCTCGGGCGGCAAGTGCTATGCACCGCAGCCGGTGAGTGAGTTCCTGGCACACCGTGCGCGACTTGGCGCCGTGGGCGTCGATGGGTTGTTTGTCATGCCGAGTCAGACTTGCCAGTTGTCGACCGATCCGGCGGACCATGAGGCGTGGCTGCAATCCTATGAGGCGTTTGAGCAGGCCGTTGTGGAGAGCGCGCAGTGAGACATCCCGTTCCGGGCGCCGATATCTCGCAGCGTTTTGGCGAGAATCCGGGCACCTACGCGCAATACGGCCTTGCCGGCCATGAGGGCCTGGACCTCGCGGCGCCCGTGGGCACGCCGGTACGAGCGGCGCACGACGGCGAGGCGCAGGGGCACCTCGGCTCAAGCACCTACGGGCACTACGTCCAGATCGTTACGCCAACGTTGGAGACGGTGTACGCCCATCTGTCGGACGTGGTGGTGCGCGACGGCCAGGCGGTGCGAGCCGGCGACGTGATCGGGCTCTCGGGCAACACGGGCCGCTCGTTCGGGCCTCACCTGCACTTTGGCGTGCGGCCGCTGCCGGCGGACGCGGGTAACGGCTACAAGGGCTGGGTCGACCCGGAGCGGTTTCTGCGCGAGGAGGGTGATATGGGTTTGATCGGCTGGCATCTGGGCAACGGCTCGCCGCCGACCGACGTTGACTGGCGCATTCTGGAGGCGGTGCCGCCCCGGTGCGTCGTGTTTCTGCCCGACGAGGGCACGCAGCCGGAGCATCTCCAGCGGCTGCTCGGCATCGCACCCCAGTGCCACGTGATCATGCGCCCCTACTACGTGCCGGGCTCGGACCTCCAGGCGTACATCGACCAGTGTCGCCGCGCGATGGATCACTACTGGCCGGTGGTACCGGCGGCGCAGCGGCACCTGCAGCTGTTCAACGAGCCGAACATGCCCGTCTGGGCGCAGTGGGAAGGGTTCGGAGATCAACTGAACGACATGCGCCGCTTCGACGAGTGGTTCGTCGCGGCCTACTCGCAATGCAAACGGCAGGACCCGGCGACGGCCATCGGCTGGACGCCGCTCACGCCGGGGAATCGCGACGTATGGTTCACCGGCGACGCCGTGGGCCACTACTACCTGCACGGCCCGAGCGGCTGCGCGGAGTCGCTGACGGAGGCGCAGCGGCAACAGGCCGTCGCCGAGGGGCCATGCCAGGCCAGCATCGCGCTCGCCGACGAGTTTTATGCCCACGTCTACGTCCACGAGGGGCGGGACGCCTACGAGGCGTCGTGGCTCGGGCTGCGCTTCGAGCGATACCGGCGGTTTCTGCCGACCGGGAAGCCGCTGTGGATCACCGAAGCAGGTTTCCCGAGCCGCGCGGCGTGGCCAGACTGGGGTGACGCCGCGCTGATCGACTGGCTGAACATGATCCGAGATCGCGACGTGCAGGGCGTGGCGCTGTGGATTCTCGGCGACAAGCCGCAGTGGGGGGCGCCGTGGTACGAGGGGAGCGCGCCGCGATCGCTTGTCTGGACGCTGGCGCAGTGGCAGCAGAGCGCGCCGATCGATGTAGAGGCCGTCATCGGCGAGGCGGCGCAGGCGCACATCCTGCCGCTGAACCCGGCGGCGGCGTTCGAGCGGGCGGCGGCGCTGCGCTGCCTCCTGCCGGCCTCGCGCGAGTTCGACGTGGCCGTGGGCGGCGCGACGTATCGGGCGCAGGCGTATCGCGGTTCCGATGACCGAGAGCGGCAGCACATCGTCTACTGCCCGATAGGCGACTGGAGCGATCTGCGGTGGTTCGATAGGCTGAACTGATAGGGAGACGTTATGAACGAGCTCCTGCCGATCCTGATAACAACACTGGGGACGTCCGTCACGGCACTGGTAGTGGCTGTTCTCACCTATCGGTCGGCTCGCCGAGATACCACCCGACAGGAGCGCGCCGACGTGGTGACCGCCTATGAAAAACTGTGCGACGATCTGCGGGAGATGATCCGGCTGAATAACGAGGAGATCGCGCGGCTGCGTGCGGAGCTCGCAGAGCTGCGCTGCCGGCTGGATGCGGAACGCGACGCCTGGTCGCGGGAACGGGAGGCCTTGGTCGAACGGATCGGCGAGCTCGAGGCGTTGAACCAGCGACTGGAGCGCCAGCTGAATCAGCTGCGCGCCGAGACGCGCGGGAGGGAATGATAGCGTGACACTGCGAGAGGGGCTGTTGTGGCTGATGGGCGCCGGCGCCGGCGTCCTGGCGTTTTACGCGCTGGATCGGCTGGAGAGCTCGGTGCGACAGACGCCGCGCTGGTTCGTAGCGATGCGGAGCTGGTATCTGCTGCTCGGCTCGGAGGATCGGCGCTGGACGGCGTTCGCGCTCACCGGCGTGATCGCCGTCGTGGCCTACCTGTTGGCGCTGCTGATGGGCTACGTGGCGGCGCCGGGGCTGTGGCGTGCCTGGGTAGAGGAGCTGTTCAGCGTAATCGCCGCGGCGATTGTGGCGAGTCAGATCGCGCATGGCAGGGTGGCGCTGCGGCGCAAGGACACGTATCAGTACGAGGCCTAGCCATGAGCCGACGGCTCGTGGTGCTGTTCAGCGACACCCACGCTGGCTCGCGGCTCGGGCTGCTGAACCCTGAGACAGTGCTCTGGCAGGAGGACGAATCCGGCCAGGCGGTGCCCTGGACGCCGACGCCCACGCCGATTCAGCGCTGGCTGTGGGGCCACTACGTCAACGATATCGCCGCCGCGCTCGACCTCGCCGGCGGCGATGACGTGATTCTGGTGCACAATGGCGATCTGACGTGGGGCCGCAAGTATGCATCCGAGCTCGTCAGCACCCGCGACGCCGACCAGCTGCTGATCGCCGTGGCCAACCTGGAACCGTGGGGCGCCTACCCCAACCTCCGTACCGTGCGCCTGGTCCACGGCACCGACTCGCACGCCTTCGGCGAGGCCACCTCGGACGCGATGGTCTGCGACGCGCTGCGCGTGCGCTGGCCGGAGCGCAGCGTGGCCGAGGTGCGCCACGCGCTGCTCCTGGTGGACGGCGTCGGCATCGACTGCGCCCACCACGGACCGGGGCCAGGCGGACGCCAGTGGCTCACCGGCAACGTGGCCCGCTACTACGCCAGGTCGCTGATGCAGGATGACCTACTGGTCGGACGTACGCCGCCACGGGTCATCGTGCGCTCGCACTACCACACCTACGTCCGTGAGACGGTGCGCATCCATGGCGCCCGCGAGGTCGTCAGCGACGTGATCGTGACGCCGGCCTACTGTGGCATGACCGAGTACGCGACGCAGGCGACGCGCTCGGGCTACCTGCTCACCTGTGGACTGGTCGTGCTCGAAATCGTCGACGGGGCGCTGCGGGAGATCTGGCCGTTCGTGCGCGCCGTAGACCTACGCCGTGAGGAGGTTGTGTGACCGACGATCTCATGGGCCTGACGCTGGACGAACTGCTGGCCAGCGTCGAGGAGACGCAGCCGGGGCCGGCGCCCGAGGACGGTTGGCTCACCACGCGAGAGTGGGCGCAGCACTGGCGCTGCACCGAGTCCAAGGCGCGCACCTCGATCCACCTGCTGCTGGCAGCCGGCAAGATGGAGTGGTCGCGCCAGTCGCGCCAGACCGACATCGGCTACTGGAAACGCGAGCCGGTGTACAGGCTGGTGGCAGAGTAGAAAACGCCCCGCCGGTTTCGGCATGCGTCAGCCTCCTGACGCCTCAGCCTGGCGGGGTCTGTCACTGAGGAGTATAGCACGGCGTCGCTCCGATAGCAAGAGACGCACCGGCCTCTCGACCGGTGCGTTTCGTATTGTGGAACGAGTGGGCGGAATCGCGCGGCAAACGCAGTTGGTGAGTTTAGCAAAAACTCTTGACAACTATTCGGTCTTCTGGTATGATGATCCCGTTACGCGGTTCTGCCTGGGGAGGTCAAATGGGGTCACAACTGCTGATAGCAGCGACGATTCGAGAGCAAGGGCGGCGCAAGTCCTGGGTGGCGTACCGCATGGGCATATCGCCCTCATACCTGACCAGGTTACTCAATGGTGAACGACCCTGGCTGCCATACCTGCGAGAGAGAATCGCGCGCGTCTTGGCCGTGCCTGAGAGTGTTCTTTTTCCGGCCAGTAATTGTGATTCGACAGATACGAATAGCCCCGTGGAGGGCGCCGCCAACGGCGGATTGGAGGTAATGTGAACGAGTGGTTGGAGCGACAGCCGCCGGCGATCCAGTTCCTGGTGCTGACTCTGCTTCTGATCGTCCCGACGATCCTGGTGCCGCTCGCCGTCGAGCTGTGGTGGGTGTGATGGACCCCAGCACCTACGCACTCACGCTGGAATGGATCTACGCCCGCAACGAATCGCGGGCCACCGACGCCGTCGTGCGGCTGGCCGTGGCCAGGAGAGAGGAGCAGCAACGCATCAAGGCCGGTTACAGCATCCGCAACGATTATGACGACGAAGGAGAAACCGAATGGGAGTAGCACAACAGACCGAGACGCCACTTGGAGTGGAGTGCCTGCTGCGCCAGTTGCGCGGCAAGATCGACGAGGGGGACACGCGGGCGGAGCAGGCCGAAAGGCGCGCGAACCTGGCGGAGTCGGAGGCGAACCGGCTGCGCGATGTGCGCGAACTCCTCACGCAGGCCGGGCAGGTGCTCACCGATCTGACCACCTGGCGCCAGGTCGCCAGCTGCGCCACGGCGCAGACCGCCGCAGAGAACGCCCTGCGCGTCGCCAAGGCCACCGACCTGCCGACCGCGAGGGAGCGCCTGTCCGAGGCGGAAGCCGACGCCACGATGGGGGCCTATGCCGACGGCGCTGTCGATGGCAAAAACGCGGAGCAGCGCAAGACGCAGTTGGACGCCTATCTCGCCGGCCACGAGGCGGTGCGCGCTGCCCGTGAGCATCTGCGCGCCGTCGAGACGCGCGCGACGAATCTGGAGGCCGCCCTAGCCGTCGCCGAGACGGAGCACAAGACGGCGCTGGCGCGCTGGAACACCGCGCGCGCCCAGGCGGAGCTTTTGGCGGCCATGCTGACCGCCGTAGCAGGGAAGTAAAGGAGCAACGTGACAGAACAAGGATTAGCAGTAGTGGATGCCCAGGTCCCGGCGATACCTGAGGAGTACGCCGGGGCCGGCCTTGAGGCAATGGACCGCTCCGACCTGATCATCCCGCGGGCGCGGGTGATCCAGCCGACCAGCAAGTTGGACGGCAAGCCGGGCGAGTTTCACTTCAACCTGACTGGCGAGAGCAAGCCGCAGATCCACGCCGTGCTGGTGAATATGTCGAAGGGCCGCGTGTTGTGGTCTGACGACCTCGCCGCCGATCCGTTGTGCGCGTCGGACGACGCCAAGGCGCCGCGCGTGGCCCAGGAGGGCTACGGTCCGACGTGCGATGCATGTCCGTACGCGCAGTGGGGCGAGGACCACACGCCCTCGCAATGCAAGCTCATCTA
>Ga0265297_10009848_pt1 | contig 12199 bp, 19 predicted proteins | sample Munlanlwell13791_FD_192502 | JGI IMG/M metagenome (GOLD analysis project Ga0265297, IMG submission 192502) | Leachate microbial communities from a municipal landfill in Southern Ontario, Canada - Leachate well 137-91 | ecosystem: Engineered > Solid waste > Landfill > Unclassified | place...
AATGCTTTGTCAAACCCATATTTTTTAACCCAAATATCAAAAACAGATTTTTGGTACATTGGATTTTTATATCCTTCATATAAGCCTTTTTTGCTTTCAGATTGCTTTTTTTTTGCTTCTTCTGAATGCTTTTTATTAAAGAATGGGTTTTTATCACCTGCATTATTTTGCTTCATTTTTAGAATAGTACTCTCAGTATGCTTTTTTAAAAACATGCCATTTCGTTCACCTTTTGTTCTACAGCTTTTACACAAATAGGGTTTATTTCGTTTTATTAATTGTTGTAAATTTTTTATTGTAGATTTACTCATACAATCTTCACATAGAACATTTATTGTGCATTCTTTTGAAATTTGCTTCATATTTTTTCTTATCCCGTTTATTTCAAATAAAAAGCCATGTTTGGTTTTTTCAAAATAATTTATTTTTTGTCCATTTATTATTAATTTAAAATTTATCATCTTTTGGGGATTTGTTGTTTTCTAATAATAAATAGTCTGAATTTTCCAAAAATTGACTTGCCGAAATCCATTCACATAATTTATCTAAATTATCATCATTTACTATATGTAAATATTTTTTATTCAAGACGTAAAATTCATGAGTTGGAGTACAAATTATGTCATCATTAATTTTAATCATTTCTCCTGAATAATTGATTTTTTTTGTATTCAATACTTTTTTAAATCTGTTTTTGTGCGTTAAAACTTCATCCTGTTCATTTATGTCTTCAATATTTTTTTCGCCTGCTTTTGTAGTAATTTTCATTCCTCTCGAAAAACATCCGTTCCCTATCCCAATTCGAATAAAATCTGCCCCAGCTTTCGCAATTTTTCTATATGTTTCTGGGTTGGCAATGTTTCCAACCATTAAAACCAGATTTTCTTTGTATTTTTCTTTAGCCGTTTTAATTGTTTCAAGAAGTTTTTTCATATGACCATTGGCCATATCAATAAGTACATAGTTTTTTGTTAGCATTTGGAAATAAAAACTCATCTCATCAATGTTAATATATTGACTAATAAATTCATCAAGACTTAATGATTTGAATTTTTTTTCACTACCAAATGAGTCCTGATGTTCTCCTCTGGGGATAATTGCGTGTATTTTATTATCAGTAAATTTTTCCCAATTATTATTATCAATTACAGTATCCATTGGGGCTGTAAATATTGGAAGGAATTGTTCTCCATTTTCATGTTGATAACATGTATTAATTTCGCTTCTTGAATCTATTTCAGTAATAACTGCTGGTTTCACTCTTAAATCGTGAAAATCTAATTTTACGTCTTTGTCAAACATTTATATTTTTTTTATTAAAGTGTACAAAACAGTTTACAATATAGTAATTATTTTTTACATTTCAAAGAAAAACTATGAAGAAAATTATTGTAATGATTGAAACTCCTTCTTTGAATAAAAAACAACATGCTGAATTATTGTCACAAAAACTTGGATATAAGTATTTTTCAATGGAAGATGTTATTAATGAGGAAATTAAAAACAAAACAAAAATTGGGCTTATCATGGAGAAATATTCAAGTTCGAATATTCTAGCTCCAGATGAATATTCTATTATGCTAATGAAAGATGCAATTATTAATTTGAAGGAAAACGGGATTGTATTTGATGGATTCCCACAATCAGTAGCTCAGGCAAAATCGTTGGACTCTTTTTTGTTTTCAAGAAAAACCAACAAGCCAATTCCAATTCTTTTCGATTCAGAACAAGTTGTTGTGTCAAGCAATGAATATAAAAACATGGCAATGCACGAAAGTGTTGTTAGTCTATTTGATAGCAAAATGGAGCTTGTTGCTGATTACTATGATGCTACTGCAATAAAAATCAACACTTCAAATAAATCCGTTGACCAAACCATTGAAGAAATAACAAAATGGCTATAAATTTAATAGTTGCGACTTCTCAGAATGGAGTTATAGGCAAAGATGGAAAAATGCCTTGGAATTTATCTGAGGACCTTAAAAGATTTAAGAAAATAACTGATGGTTCCATTGTAATAATGGGAAGAAAAACATATGAATCTATCGGTAAACCATTAAGTGGGAGATATAATTTTGTTATCTCTCGAAATGGAATTGATTTGCCTGGCGCTTTTTCTTTTGACAGTATAGATTCTGCTATTGACTATGCTATAAAGTGGCTTCCAGAATGTGAAGTTTTCGTAATTGGGGGAGGTAGTATATACCAGCAATTTTTAGAGCGTGGATTGGTAGATAAGATATATCAAACCTTAATAAAAAAAGTTTTTGATGGGGATACCTTTTTCAGTTTCGATAAAGAAAAATGGGAAATTATAGAAAGTCAAGATTCTAATGAGTGCTTATATATAACTTGGGAAAAAAGGCGTTAAAAGTAGATGATTAAAATATCTTTTCTCATCTTGTGGGCTTTTTGCATTGAATCCCTTGTTCCTGGACTTTTTCCATCCCAAAAAGCTATGATAAAATCTGCATTTTCTATAATAAGTTGATTCCTTTTAAAACCAGCAAGAGCATTATATGGTTTTCCTGAACTATTATATTTTATTTTGCATGGTTCCGAAAAATCATCCCAATCCGCAGGTAAAACCTTCACTGGAATATTATTTTCTTTCGCATAAATTTCTCCTAGCCTATCAGCACCATCAGCGCCACCACTAGCTATTTCAGCAATGCTTGTGCGATATGGAAGTAGTTTGAGCTTGAATAGCTCATAATTTTGAAATGACCTGCTGCCTATAATTGCTACTTTCATGGTTTTTTAAAATGGACAACATTCATCATTTGAAATTAATTCAACAGCATTGTTTATTTTTGATAAGGTTATAAATTTCTTATCAATCCAATATCCAGAAGAATATGAACAAATAGTTGGTTTTAGTATTCTACCAGTTTTTGTATTAATTACTGTTCTTTTTTTGTTGTCTGAAATACAAATGTGTGGGGATTCTTTGAATCTCCATTTCAAATGATAACTGTTTGATAATGAAATGTTTTTCATTTGGCAAAAGTGTTTATATAACACGTTATGTTTAATTTTAAAAATTTTATGAATTTGTTTTATGCTTCGCAACCCATTCATCATAAGTTAATAAATTTTCTGATAACCATTTTTTAGCAACTTCTTGTCTTTCTGTTATACTTTTTTGAACATCTTTACGTTCAAACTCACCAGAGATTAACATGTCAATCAATGTTCTACCATCTGCTTGTCTAAAATTATAGTATGTATCTAAATTTTTACCTTGAACACAATTGCAATAATCCGTATAATCTCTTTTTACCACACACATATCAGAAAATCTATCAACGATTTCCTTTGCATACATTTCATATTCTTTTTGATATTCTTTCATATTTTTATATTGTATAAAATTTTTAAAACTAAAACATAACAACAAATAAAACACATTAAAACGATGTTTTATTTGCAGCCGTTAGCGTTCATTTGCCAACGCACTAATTACCGATATTGTATTTAGTCCAATTACCTTGTCCATATTTCTCGTTTATTTCACGAATAATACCTTGTTTTGTAGTTTCATCTGTATAAAATGAGCCTAAATACTGCTCGTAATTATACACTTCTAATTTTGTCCAGTTCATTGTTTTTAAGTTTTGCACCGCCCACGCTCAAAAACGAAACGCTAACAAGCGGTATAGTTAATAAAGGCTGTTTAAAGTTTTGTTCTTTGATTGGTCGGTAGTGGTCAGCCTTTACTAAACCATACCGCCAGCCGCCGTTAGGCGTAATTTTAACGACCAGCCAACTGTTCAACATTTGATGCGAAAATAATTCCTTTATTAAATTGTCCGATATCTAATAAATTTCTATCTCGCATTTTACCATTTTTAAATCGCTCAATCATTACTCCGTGATTATCTTTATACGGTATTATTCTAATTTCGTCAAATTCTAAATGTTCATATCCACTTTCGTGTTTTATTTGAATTATTTGACCTTTTGTAAAAACAGATACATATTTTCCTTTACCTGTTACTGGAATCATTGTTCCATTTCCTCCCATATCAAATTTATGTATCTTAGAATAGTATAATCTTTTAATATCAGCTTTAATCCAATAATACCAATATTTTCTAAGTGACCATTTGTACTTTGAATTAAAAAAACTACGCCTAACACCAGCTATATTTAATTGCTGAGTATCTGCGTCATTTATCATTTGTCCTTCGTTCATAATTTTGTGTATTTTGATAGTTTAGTGTTTCAAAATCAGCAACTAAACATAGCTGTAAACGTTAGCGGCAATGCTCCTCCCACCTATTATCAGCTTCTTCGGGTGTCCATCCACCTACTTCTTTTTTGCAATTCTCGCAAAATGTTACATATATTATACAATCCATTGAGTGCATATACTTATATTTCTTGCCCTCAATTTTACCATTAGCGCTGCTGCTAACATCGGCTAAAACTCCATTGCCTTTTTGCTGTTTAGAAACTTTTGTCTTGCTCATAATATTTTTGCTTTTAATAAAGTTTGTCACTCGTATTTAAGTCGGCAACGAGAGTTCAGCCGAGTACCGTTAGCACCCATTTAACGAGAATCGTTCCCGCCATAATTCATCATTGGTGGATTATTTTCTAACATTTCAGCGTAATCATCTGGGTGAATAGCATCATCACGCCTGCCACATACACTTTGCCCATATTGATTAACCCATTCAATAGGGTCATTGCACTTTTTATCAACATAGTGTTTACATTTTACGTATTCACATCCCGATTTAAAAACGGGTGCTAACACAGGCTCAACCGCAATAGCGGGGTTCAGTAAGTTGCCAAGTTCTGTAAATAAATCCATGTTCGTTGTATTTTGATTGTTAAGTGTTTCAAATCCCGCTACATGCGGTTAGCCTCAAACGTTATAACCAATACTACATTATACGTTCTAATTAGCATTTTGTTTCAAAAACTTTTAAAAATTTACCCTATCTTCTGGTAAAAATTGTTCAACTTCAATTATTTTGTAATTTGCATTTTCTTTTAAAGTATACTCATCTTCGTAAGGATGTGTTAATCTTGTAGCAATAGTATTTTCAAAATCTATTTGGGTTTTATCTATCGCAATAGTTACAATATAAAATTTTTTTTCTTGTATTTCCCCACGAGAAAATCCTAATGATTGTAAAAAACCATCATTAAAATTATCCTTATTATCAGTAAAATGTTTTCCGAGATTTTTCTTGTTTATATCACTTCTTTTATCAACTTGAAGTATTCTATATAAATTAATTGAGTTTGGTAAATCATTAATTATTTTAAAAAACCAATCCAAATAGTCAACGGTTTCTTCGTATGAATTAAATCCTTCAGTATTAGTTTTTGCGTATTCATAAGCCCAATCTTGTATAGAATTAAAACTTTTACCGTAAGATGTTGTAAATTGTTCATTAACAAGTTGCTTAAAGTTTTTCACTCTATCAATCATTTTGCGTATATCTTCACTCATAGTTTTTATGTTTATATATAAATATTCAATTTTAAAATTCCCACCGCACATTTTTAAAAGTTTTTGTTCGGTGTTTCAATCAAGCATTTGTGCAACTTTACCGTACTGGTTATAACAAGGTGTATAAGAAAGTTTGCTATTAACAGTTGTGGTTAATTTGAAAGTTCATCTAAGCAAACCTTCTCATACACCAATACGTTAGCACCAATACTACGATAGTGCTTCGATTTTAATTATCATATCTTTGTTTTTTACTGCAAAAGCAAATTCACCGACATATCCAGCATCCTCACCAAAAATAGCATCACAACTATTTAATTCCACCAAAAATTTATTTGCTATTTCTTCACCCAACGCTTGTTGAAATAGTTTTATTTCTTCGTTATAATTAGAAGTAATTGCCATATCTCCAATAATAAATAATCCTTGATGTCTATTAAATCTATTTCCGTTTTTACCAGTTTTTTCAGTGTAAATTTTATTCCACTTATCTAATTTTAAAATATTATAATTTGTTGTATCTAAAGTTATCTCATAACAATTATCACCAAACTTTTTAGCATAATCCAAATTAACTGCTAAGTAATCAAAACCATTTTTAGTTTTATCGTAAACACCGTCAACGCACTTATATACTGTAGTCTTACCGAAGTTTTTAACCTTGTCTATCATTTCTCGTATTTCCATATCTTTTTTTATTATAAATATTTCAAATTAAATTTAGTGATAAATAACCCGTACTGGTGCTAACAGCGTATATAAGAAATGGCACATCGGCATTTGTGTTAAAATTCAACATTCTACAAGTGCCACTTCTCATATACACAAACCGTTAGCAAACATTAAAACGATTTGCTAACACGGTATATAACCAATGCTTACTGTGTAGCTTCGTATTAAGTTTGTGCAAGTGTTTTAAAAATTTTTGCCCACGCACATTAAACCAATTTAATCGTTTTACATTTTTCAAATCAATTGGAATAAATACGGAAAATTGCCAACATATTGCCCCATTTTTTCTTTCTTCTTCTGGAATTTCGTGTTCAAAACAATAATTGTCAACTCCTTGTCCATTTACACCAACAGGATTATATTCTATTTCAAGAACAACATTACCAAATTTATCTGCAATTTCAATACATGGTGTTAAATAAGTGTATCTATAACCCATATATTCAGCTCCATCTGAATTTTTATGAATGTTATATCCCCACAAAATACCTTCATTCAGTATTTTATTCCAATTTTCTTTTGATGTGCCATGATAAAATTTCATAAACCCTTCCTAAAAATTTTTAAAACGTGAGCGTCCGTTCTCGTATCGAACTGTATCGGTTATTGTCACACTGGTCATATACCTATCCGTTATGACCAATACTACATTATACGTTTTAATTAGGATTTTGTTTCAAAACTTTTTAAAAATTCACTTCCCCATTTTCCCACTTTTCATAATCAAAGTTTAACATAAAACCAATATCAATAGTTGGTATCTGTTCAATTCTTAATCTCTTGTACGCAGTTAATCTATGTCCACCATCAAAAAATTCATCATCATTCAAAATAATTGGTTCTAATTCATTACCACTTTTAAGAATAGACATTAATCTTTCAACATTTTTTTCAGATATGCCCCACCCTATTTGTGTTAGTTGATTATATAGTTTGTCTGTATTTTTATATTCAACTTTAAATTTTGGTTGATGTTCACTAGTTAAATCATTAATAGATTCTTTCAATGATTCTGGATTCCAATAATTTTTTTCCACATATTTATTGTTGTGGTATATATTTTCAACAATATCATTTTTTATTGAATTAGATAAACTATCCCATTTAACATAATTATTTACATTCTCATTCAGAAATTCTCTTATGGTTGTCTTTATGAATTTTTTAAGTTTATCGTTTCCCATATAAGTAAATAGTTTATCTTATATATAAATATTCAGTTTTAATTTTTCCAACCCACATTTTTAAAAAGTTTTGTTCAGTGGTTCTAATGAAGTTCATCGCAACTGACCAAGACCACCAGCTAAAAGCTGGTGGGTTCGGAGTTTCGCCTAACGGCGACTGAAGACAAGGCGCCTAAAGGCGGTGGTTTTAAACCACCGTCGAGAGACAATAAACCGTACTGGTCATAACAAGGTGTATATGTAGTGGTGGTTTCATCTGTAATTCAACATTTGTACTTTCTATGAAGTTCTGTGGTCAATCAAGTTTATACTATTTATCCACCACTACATATACACCCAACCGTTATGCTCCATGTTATAGTCTCAAATCTTCAATATTACAAACTGGAATTGGTGTAAGCTTGTGCATATTTGCATTATGTCTCTGCTTGTAAATTATAAGGACAATTCGTTCTCTTTCAGTTAATTTGTCAAAATCATCTGGAGTATAGGCAAAACCTCTTGGATTGTTACGTATATATTCCATAGCCCATTCTAATTCGTCATAAGATGCTCCAATTTGGTCTTCGTCGCCCCTTCCATCTTCCCACAAACCATCAGTTGGTTTGGCATTAACAATTTCAGAAAAAACACCCATATGTTTTCCGAGTTCACGCCCTTCCGATTTCATGAGGTCTCCAATTGGAGAAACATCGACACCTCCATCTCCGTATTTAGTAAAGAATCCAACACCAAAATCTTCCACTTTATTCCCAGTACCAAGAACAAGACATTTTTTAATTGATGCATGGTAATATAATGCAACCATTCTTAACCTTGACCTTGTATTTGCTTCGGCCATGTTTTGTTTTTCGTCCAGCTCATGTTTTTCAACACCAGACAAAAATGAATCAAATGTAGAGGTTAATTCGCACTCTATCGGAAATACATTGGGGAAATTTTCAATAAGCCAGTAAATGTGAGCTGTTGCCCTGTTTACTTCTGCAGATTTCTGTTTGATTGGCATTTGTAATAAATATACTTTTAGCCCAGTTTTTGCTGCCAAAGTAGACGCAACAGCAGAATCAACGCCACCAGATATTCCGACAACATATCCTTCTACATTTGCCTTATTTGCCTGTTCTTTGAGAAAGGAAACAATCCTTTTTTCAACTTCTGAATAATTTAACTTTTTCATTTTTTTTATTTTTTGTCGAACAGTTTACGATAATGAGCTTCAAATGCAAGTAATTTTGTTTTTGAATCCTGAATATTTCCATCCATCATTCCCTTAAAAATCAAATAAGGAATTTCGCAAACTTCTATAAATTCATTTTCAGACTCAAGTCCTCCTCCAGAGCTTTTTTTGTCACTATTTTTTACTGTAGCTAGAAAATAGTGCAACTTTTCTGTTGTGTATCCTGGACTTACATAAGCAGAAAAACAATATTCAACATTGGTTTCAGGAATCAAATATCCAGTTTCTTCATAACATTCTCTTATAAAACATTTAGTTGGGTTTTCGTTTTTATCAACACAGCCAGCAATTGCTTCATAAATAAAACCAGAATTTTTTTCGTTATGAATAGGGTATCTGTATTGTTTAACAAGCACAACAGTGTCAGAATCAGTATTGTATAAAAGTCCAACTACAGCATCTGGGCGAACAACTTTTTGTCTAAAAAATTTTTTGAAATTTTCATTGTGTTGTATTTCAGCTTCATCAACTTTTGTGTAGCTGTCTAAAATACGAGTTTCTTTTAAAATACTAAACTTAGGCATTTTTGTTGTTTTTTAATTTTGAATCTAACTGCCATTTGACAAATTTTATTGTTTCTTCGTCACCAATGTGCTTCGTTGGAGAATCTGAAAGCTTAATAGCTGGCATGCCATTTATCTGAACCAACTTAATCACAATGTTCATAGGTTTAACCTCATCAATATCATTTGTCAAATGGGTGCCAATTCCAAAAGATTTACGGATTTCGCCACTTCTGTATTTGCTTATTTTTACTGCCAATTCTGTGTTTAATGCATCAGAATAGACGATTGTTTTGGTCGTTGGGTCTATTCCCAGCTTCTTGTAATGGTCAATTATTTTGTCTGTAAATTCGAATGGGTCTCCGCTATCATGGCGAACTCCCGTAAATAAATTGGCATATTTGGTATCAAAATCTTCAAGAAATGCATCTGTGGTAAATGTATCGGTCAATGCTATTCCAAGATTTCCATTATAGGTGCTTACCCAATATTCCATAGCATTTTTGTTTGCATGAGCATAGCCAAACATTGCAGCTATTCCAGATACCCATTCGTGAGCATATGTACCTATCGGTTTTACTCCATAGGCCAGAGCGAGTTCAACGTTGCTTGACCCAACAAAACCATTATATAATAAAGAATTCGTCAAAGTTTTTACAACATTTTCATGATGATTCTTTGATTTTGCCCTTCTTGTTCCAAAATCGGCAACCTGAATGTTGTTGAAATAGAATTCTTTTGATTTTTCCGCTGTTTTTTCGATTGCCAACTCTATCTTGTCTTTACAAGAGTTGTCGTCTAATCCAGTCATTTTATAATAAAGTTCACAAATATCTTCCATTAAAGTGGTTTCCCACAATATTGTTCTGTACCAGTACCCGCTTATTTCAATCTTTAACTTTCCACCTTCTTGCATAATTCCAACTTCGCTGGGGTCATATCTGTAGCCTTCAATGAAATCAAAAAATGCTGCAGGCAAAAAAGGAGATGCTGCCATAAATTCTTTTTTTCTTTCAAGGCTTATTGTTTTATTTCTGTATTTGTCTACAATTTTTCTCAATTCGTATGAAAATCCTTCTGGATAGACGGTGTTGTTTCTATCAAAAAATTGATATTTAACTATTGCTTGTGGGAAATTTTTAATAACTGCCCACATCATGGTAAACTTATATAAGTCTGCCCAAAGAATGGAGTCGTGGTTTGCTGTTTCTACAGATTTTTTATTCATGACGATAATGTTTTAATGTTCTCACTGATTTATACGAGAAATTATTGAATATGTTCCCGATTTTTAAGAATTTTTTTTAATTCCTCCTTATAATTTTTGAATTTTTGTAGAACAATGCCGTCTTGATTGGCTGCCTGTTCAGGAGTTAGGCCGTCGTGGTCAATATTGTCATAAGGAGGATGGGTTTCAAGAAAGGAAATGTGCTTTTGAATTCTTTCCATGTATGATTTTACTCTTTTAGTATCCCATTTCCGCACTGATTCAACAGGCTGCAGATTTACATTGTGTATTTTTTCTTCCATAATTGATTTATCCTTTCATTTTTTTGCAAATATAATAACTTTATTTGGATTTTCACGTAAAAAGGGATAAAAACTTTTCATATTTATTGTAAATGTTATTTTATGGAAGAAAAAAGTATAAGAAAAAGGATAAGAAAAATTTTGCTTGAGTCTTATTTAAGCGAAGGAGTTGAGAATGCACAAATGATTTCTCTTGACATTGACGTAAAAGAAAGTGATAAAAATGACATTTGGAAAATAAAACAAACTCTTACTGCAAATGGGTTTAAGATGTACATTGTTGGAGGTGCCGTAAGGGATGCTGTAAAAAACGCCATCAAATTAAAAAAGAATCCAATGGATACAACCATTGATGTTCCAAAAGATTTTGACCTGGCAACCGATGCTTCTCCAGATGAAATAAGGGCTATGTTTGAAAATGCGCCTTTTATTTCGAACATTTTACACATTGGAGAATCATTTGCCATTCAATTTCTTGTAACAAAGTCTGGAAATAGATATGAGCTTGCCACATTTAGAGCAGATATTGGCGGTGGAAGAAAACCAGATGCAGTAAAGTTTGAGAAAAGTCCAGAAGAAGACGCTAAGAGAAGAGATTTAACAATTAATGCATTATTCTACGACATTAATGATTTAACAGAATCTGGATTTAGTGGTGAAGTTGTTGATTTTGTTGGTGGTATGGAAGACATTAAAAACAATGTCGTTAATACTGTTGGAGACCCCAAAGATAGATTTAGCGAAGACCCATTGAGAAAAATTAGAGCAATTCGTTTTGCTGCAAAAATGGGTTCTGAAATCCCTAAAAATGTAGCTGATGCCATTTTGGATGGAAACACATCATTGGTAGACCCCACTGGAAAAGCTGTTTCTGATGAAAGAATAAAAGATGAATTTTACAAAGGAATCAAAAGTTCGAAGAGTGTAAAAAACTTCTTGGAATTAATGGCTCAATTTAATTTCATGAAGCATGTATTTGCTGGTCTTAGAATAAATCCATCTTATTTCATAGAAGAAAAACATCCAATTATTCTTTTAGCATATCTGTTAAAGGATAACAATTTAAAGGACATAGAAAACAATCTTTCTTTGAAAAGATATAGTTTAGATGAAGTTAATGGAATAAAATTTCTTATTTCTTTGCTTAATTTAAATGAAGACACAGTTTCTGTAATAAAAAGATTTTATCTACAAAAAGTAAAGAACGCTAAACCTAAAATAAACGAAAAGGTTTATCCAATTACAGATGACGTGATTTACAAATTTGCAGAATTGAATCACATAGATAAACAAAAAGTTTCTAATTTACTTAGACTTGCCAATGAATTTGTTCAACCATCTGAGCTTTTACAATCTCTTGGATATAATGGTAGAGAACTTGGCATTGCCATTGAAAGGCTTGAAAGAGAATTTTATAATAACCCAGATAAGGTTAAAAAAATACTTGACTCTGGTGATGCGGAAGAAATTAAGAAAATTATTCTTATTAGCAAGGACTAATTATTCAGAAAATAGCGTTGCAAATCCTGGGGTTCTTTCTCCC
>Ga0265297_10009849_pt1 | contig 12198 bp, 6 predicted proteins | sample Munlanlwell13791_FD_192502 | JGI IMG/M metagenome (GOLD analysis project Ga0265297, IMG submission 192502) | Leachate microbial communities from a municipal landfill in Southern Ontario, Canada - Leachate well 137-91 | ecosystem: Engineered > Solid waste > Landfill > Unclassified | place...
GCGCGCCAGCGCAAGTAGCGAAAGCACTCCGCGCGTCAGCGTGAGTGACGGCGCGCGCGGTGCGGAATTATGGCGCCGATGGGATATGCTGCGCATCCGCGCGGACAGGACGAACGGCAATAATATCTCGACCGCGACGAGCGTATTCGCGAATTATGTGAATCCATTTCCGCTCGAGGCGCTATGGCAACCATCGGGGCGCTATTTCGAGCACGACGCGGGCGAAATGATGATCGCGTCGGATAAATTCCGGCGCTTTATTCTCACGATGGCGATCTACAATAACGCACGAGATATGTTTGCCGCACCTGCGCGACGCTCCGATGGCGCGGCGATGCCCCGACATAATGTTCTCGATCTTGGTGGTGGGCGCGCCGGCGATTTCGTGCGATACGCGGTCGCGGGCGCGAGTTGCGTCGTGAATTTTGACATTGACGCGCCGACTATCGCCGAGAGCGTTGGGCGCGTCGAGGTGATCGCGAGAAAGGGCATTGCGAAATCCGCCGCGGCGAAATGGCTGGGCGCGCTGGGCGAGAACATCGCGAATTCGCGGGGACATGGTTCCGCGGACAGAAGAACGCGTGACGAATGCGCCGCGCCGATGTATATCGGGCGCGTCGCGGATTTATCGCGGATGGATCGCACGCAATTCAGTGCTGCGCTGGTTGCCATCGGGTTCGGCTCACGCATGTTCGATTTGGTCGCGTCGACCTTTGCGTTTCACTATTTCTGCGAGTCGCGGGAGATGGTTGCGCGCATATTCTCGATGATTGATTTCGCGATGAGCGACGCGGGAATCGCGCTCATAACGACGATGAATGGCGAGCGCGTCGCGGAATTGCTCGCGGCGGGCGGAGGGATTTGGAGTCGATCAGAGCCCGCGAATGATGGCGCGAGTGGCGACGATGCGCGCGCGAGTGGCGAAAGCGATGGTGTGCGCGAGAGCGCGGGTAGCGGCGATAGCACTCCGCGCGCGCGTGCGAAATATGAAATCCGCGAGGTTGCGGGCGGCGCGGGCGAATTTGGGCGCATGATCCGTGTTTCCGTTCCATTCTCGGATGAGATGCGAGAGGAACCGCTGTGTAATTTCAGCGCGGTGCGCGCGGTCGCTGGGGAGATGGGCTTTAAATGCGCGGGCATCATCGATTATGGCGATCCCGCGCTGTATGATTTATTCCGAAGCGCGGACCCAGCACTCGCGGGGCGATTAACCGCGATTGATCGCGAATACACGGCGCTATATGGCACGATGATTTTCAAGCGCGCCGCGCGTATGGGTGGTGGTCGCGCGCGCGGCCGCAAAAAATAGATGCCGCGACGGATTATGGTCGCGCGCGCGGGATAATGCGCGCTCTTTTTTGCTTCATATTGATCATGATAATGCGTGGCTCGCGGAATGATCGGAAGAAATCCAGTAGCGCTGATGGCGGATATTCGCGGGTGCCGCGCGGCGGTGTTTCTCGCGGCTCTGGAATCGCGACTGCGGATGACGGCGCGCGGATTTGCTCGGTCGTTGGCGCTGCGCGTGCGATTGATGATAATACTCCGCGCGATGCCGAGAGTGATGATAATGCGGCGGGATCCATTAGTTGGGGGAGGTGGGCGATTGTATTGCGGGCGCTGATTTTCATTTTTCGCGCGCGGATGCGATATTTGAATGCGCGCGCGGACGTATACCTCTCGGACGATGACAACCCCTCGCAAACCAACCGCGAGCGCCGCGGAGGAGCATCATCTTCGCGACAGTTTTTCGGGTTCGCGCGCGGCTGAGGTTCCCGGTGGATTCGACGAGCGAGGCGCGACATATTTATTTCCATCAGTGCGTGGCGTGGCGAAATCGGGTAAACCGACGGAATGGATGATCACTGTGCGCGCATATGCGAGCGAGGAAGACGCACGCGCGAGCGGACGCGCGCCGCTTGTCGTTTCGCGCGAGATCGCGAGCGGCGAGGATTTGACGACGCCACACGTCGCGCGCATTCGTACTTATCGGCGGATCGGCGACGGCGCGGTCTTACGAGGCGCGCCGACGCTGGTTTTCGCCGGGAAAAGCGTCGGCCATTGCGACGAAACGAATGCGTTTTGTCAGGCACTGCGCGACGCGCATGGGCTTTACAATAAATATGTGCGGCGAATGGGGGGGAGTGCGCGCGCGGATGTCGGGACCGCGACGCGTGGGCGCGATGTAATGCCGCGTCCGATGCTCGCGCGCGTGTATTCGGATGTATTTTCGGACGACGATGATCCATCGCCGCTCTTCGTTCAGCGCAAGTATAATGGCGTGCGCGCGGTCGGGATGATGCTCGGCGGCGAGGCCATACTTTATAGCCGCAAGGGTTTGCTCTATGAGGGATTCACCGAGCTTAAGCGCGAAATCGCGCTGATTTGTGGCGCGTGGCGAGATTCGCGCGCGCCGCTGCGGCGGGATGATTCCGCCGAGCGAGGAGAGAAAAAGAGAGCGCCAGCGCGCGCGATCGGAACACCATGTGCGCCGCCGGCGCGTTGCACTGAGCATCGCGCGCGCGCGATAGAATGCGAAGGCCGCGCTATTGGCGGCGCGCTCTATTTGGATGGCGAATTGTATAAGCACGGCGAGCCGCTGCAGATAATATCGGGCATCGTGCGGCGCGCGAATGACGATGAGGCGCAATCGCGCCTATCCTTCGTCGTGTACGATATTTTCGTCGTGAATGAGGGTTGCGCTGCCGGAAACGCGCTGACCGCGGACGAGCGATTCGCGTTCCTGCGCGCTATTGCGCGGTCCGAGGTCGCGCGTGGATTACAGCGGATTATCTTCGCGGAAACCGAGACGTGCGTTTCGCGCGGCGGTGCGCGCGCGATTGATGCAGCGCGCGCGTATTACGAGCGGTACTTGCGCGAGGGTTATGAAGGCGCGATCGTGCGAATGAACGCGCAATATGAGCACTCGCCGCGCGATCGCCATTCGAGCGTGTTGTTGAAAATAAAACCGGTGCGCGACGCCGAATATCGCATCGTGGGATTCACGACAGGCGAGCGCGGGCGCGCGGACGGCGCGCTATTATTCGTCTGCGAGACGGATGGCGGCGATCGTTTCAATATTACGCCGCGCGGGCCAATCGCGGATCGCATCGCGCAGGCGCGCGAATTCGCGCGGGCGGAAGACAACGGGCGCACCGTTTTCGAGAATCATTGGCTCGGGCGCGCACTCATCGTGTTCTTCGATGAATTATCGCCCGCGGGCGTGCCTCAGCGCGCGCGCACAGATGGCGTGTTGCGCGTGTGCGAATGAAGCGGCCGCGTGCGCGGGGCTCTTTTTTTTTCGGTTCATCGCGGCGGCGGGAGAGCGATCGCGCGCTGTCCATAGTTAAATTTGAAAGATATAGGCTCGACATAGAACGCATGGAGGGCAAGAAATACGACCGCGGGGGCGCGAGCAGCGGGAGAGCGATCGCGCGCGCGATGCCGTTGTTTACGGCGGGAATCCGCAGCGTTTCCTATCGCCCCGCATCGGACGCAGATACGCGCGCCGAGAGCCGCGTTCCCGTAATGTCGAACGCGATGTTCGAGCTGGGGCAGCCGAAGCCGCGCGGCGTATTCGACGCGAGTATGGGAACGACGGATAGTGCGTATCTATGCGCGAGCTGCGGGATGGGCAAGGAAAAATGCCATGGTCATCCGGGGCATTTTGATTTAAATTACCCGTGTCTCTCGCCGATCGCGCTCGCCGAGATAAAGAAATGGCTCAAAATAGTGTGTTTTAATTGCGGCGGGATCATCGTGTCGGATGCGGATATTGCGCGGATTACCGGCACCAGCAGCGCGCGCGCGCGATTGGATGCGCTCGCGAAGCATTTGCCGAGCGCGAGGCGCGCGTGCGCGCGGTGCGGCGCGATGCATCTCGCGATTCAGCGCCCCGACCGCACGAAATTCACGTTTACGATGCGCGATGTGGATGCGAGCGGAATCGCGAGCGACGTGCCGCTGTATCCTCATAATATTGCGGAAATATTTGATCGCGTAAGCGACGATACAGTTGCGGCACTCGGGCGCACGGCGCTCGTTCATCCGCGCGCGTTTGTGTGGCGCTGTATTTATGTGCCGCCGCCGGCGATTCGCCCCGATACGAAGCGTATGGGCGGGCGCGGAAGCGGAAATGATTCGATAACGTCGCATATCAAGGATATCATCCACTACCATAATCAGCGCATAAAACCGAGTATTCCGCAGGAAATCGACCCGAAATACGCGGTCGCGATCAACGCGCAGGGAGAAATGCTCGCGGAAATGCTGGTGCGCATCAATGAGCGCGCGAAATCAATATCGATGCGCCTCAAAGGTAAGCGCGGGCGCATGCGCGATAATCTACTCGGGAAGCGCGCGTTTGGGATGGGGCGCAGCACGATCGACGGGTCGCCGCGACTGAATTTGGATCAGATAAGCATCCCGCTCTTCATCGCGCAGACGCTGCAGATCGAGGAGGTCGTGCAGGACTTCAATCGCGAGCGCCTGCTCGTGTTCGTCGCGAATGGTACTCAACGCTACCCGGGGTGTTCGCGCGTGGCAAAGCGCGATGGTGGCGTTTTTAAGCCCGAGGCGCCGGGATTGCGGCTCGAATCGGGCGATATTGTCATGCGCGACCTGGTGAATGGCGATATCGTCGCGTTCAATCGCCAGCCGACGCTCACGCTCTCGAATATCACGTCCGTGCGCGTCGTTATTGATCGCACTGCGCTCGCGAATGGGATGAGCGTGCTGATATGCCCATTTTTCAACGCGGATTTCGATGGCGACCAGATGAATATCTTCAATTACGCGCATGCGGCGTCGCTGAACGAGCAGATAATGATGACGAACGTCGCGTCGCGCATGGTAAGCGCGACCACAGGAAGTATGTTCATCGGTCAATCGGGCGATTCGCTGGTTGGGCTGATGAAAATCACGCAGCGCGGGATCGCGCTCGATAAATACCACGCGGGACTGGTGTTCTCGAGCACGAATTGCGCGCCGGATTTATCGCGCGACGCGCTGATAACGGGGCATGATATCGTTTCGTTCGCGCTCGAGCGCACGCCGATAAACTATCGCGGTAAGAGCGGCTATTATAATCCGGATCAGCCGTGGATGAAATGGATGCCGCGCTCGCGCGAGAGCGAGATTGTGGAAATCGCCGGCGGGCGATTGTTGCGCGGATGCCTCGATAAACCGAGTATTGGCGCGGGCGCGGGCAGTATTTACCAGCGAATGGTGCACGAATACGGTCCGCGGCGCACGCTCGACGCGATTTATGATATGCAGCAGGTCGGGATTAATTTCCTCTCGCAGCATGGATTCACGACAGGCGTGCGCGATTTCGCGATTGCGCCCGGGGAGCGCGCGAAAATAGACGCGATATCGCAGGCTACGCTCACACGCGCGTATCAAGCGGTTGATCAATTAAATCGCGGCCAAATCGTGCCGCCGATCGGCAAGACGGTGCGCCAATTCTACGAGGATCGCCAGATCAATATTCAGCGCGTCGCGGATGAATTTTATGAGCCCGTGATCCGCAGCATCGCGGATCCGCGCGCGAATGGCGTTTTCGAGATGATGGCGGTTGGAAAAGGATCGCCGACATACCTTGTGAATATGGTCGCGACCGTGGGGCTCGTTATGATCAGCGGCGCGCGGGCGCGGGCGAATTTCGGCTATGAACGCACGCTGCCGTATTTCCAGCGCTTCGAGGAGGCGCCGGAAGCGCGCGGCTATGTTGCGGCGAGTTTTATGGGTGGATTACCGCTCGTCGGGTGCATTTATAATGCGATGATGGCGCGCACGGATATCATTTCGCGCGCGCTCATGACCTCGATCACGGGCGACCAGAATCGCAAATCGATAAAATCACTCGAGAGCGTCATCACGAATAACCACCGCATGACGATCAAGGGCGCGGATATTGTCTCGCTCGTGTACGGCGGCGATTATTATGATCCGCGCGCGCTGGAAACGGTCACGTATGGCCCCGCGATGCTCAGCGACGCTGCGCTCGCGGCGCGATATCGTTTCGCGGCGGCGAATCCATCGCGACAAGGCGTGTTCGACGAGGAATACGCGCGGATTGTGGCGGATCGCGCGGAATATCGGCGCATCCGCGGCACAATCGAGCGCCTCTCGGTGCGCGATAAGATGGACGGCGCGATAAAAATGCCATTCAGCGTTGCGCGAATTGCGGAACGCGTCGCGACGGCTCTGCACGATGGCGCGAGTACGAGCGCGAGTACGGGCGCACGCGTAGTCGCGGATGATGATCTCGCGGCCGCGGTCGCGCGCGTGCGCGAATTCTGCGATGATTTCCCGTATCTGTTCATTAACGATGAGCAGCGGCGCGCGCGCGGATGGGTGCCCGAATTCGCGCGTGCTGCTGGTACATGGGCGCGCATGTATTTGCGCGCGGAATTATGCGCCGTGCGCGTGCGCGAGATGAGCGCGGGCGTTCATGTGAGCGCGGATTCGTTCGCGCGCGCGGTATTGGACGCGATCGCAGAAACCGTATTGGCGGCGCTGATTGATCCCGGGCAAGCGGTCGGGATTATTGCGGCGCAATCGTTTTCGGAGCCTTTCACGCAGGATATGCTCGATTCATACAAGCAAAGCGCGCTGACCGGCGGGAACGCGTCGCGCATAAAAATGAGTAAATGCCGCGAGGTTATGAACGCGTACGGCGTTGATAGGCTCGGCGGCCCCGTGATGACCATCGCGCTGCGGGAAGAATGGGCGCGCTCGCGCGAGCGCGCGCATGAGGTGGCTTTGCGTCTCGAGATGCTGCGTTTTTCGCAGCTCGTGGTGACGAGCCAGATATTTTACGAGCGTTTTGGCGAGGTAATACATCCCGCGTACGCGGACGAGCGCGAGTGGATTGACCAATTCGTCGCGGATAATCCCATGTTCGCGCCGCCGGGCGATCTCGCGCCGTGGTGTATGCGATTCGAAATATCAAAGGGCGAGCTCGTCTTGAAGAATATTTCCATGCGCGACGTCATTATTGCGCTGCGCGATAGATTCGCGGATCTGTACGTTGTTTACACTACGGAGCGCGCGCGGCGCGTGGTTGTTCGCGCATACATACGCGCGCCGGGATTGGATCGCTTCGCGGCAGGCGGCGGGCGCCGGCGATCGCGCCGCGGAGGCGCCGCAGGTCGCGTGCGCGACGCGTATGATATTATTCTCGAGACAATCATCCGCGGAATAGCTGGGATACGCGCTGCGCGCGCGGAGCGCTTGATTTGCACGCGCACCGATGATGACGGCGCGATTGTCGAAGATATGAATTATTGGGGCGTCGTGACGCAGGGAACGAATATGCTGCGCGCGGCGCGCGTTGAGGGCGTGCGCGCGGACGCAATACAGACTGACGCGATCCAAGAGCTCGCGGCGGTGCTCGGAATCGAGGCGGCGCGCAATCGCATTATCACCGAAATGCGCGGCCTCGTCGAAAAATGTAACGTGCGTCATTACATGATTTACGCGGATGAAATGACGCGCACGGGGCACGTTACGTCCATCGAGCGCGGCGGATTATCGGTGCGCGAAGCGAATAATGTTGCGCTGCGCGCGGGTCAAGCCGCGCCGGTGCAAGTATTTACAGAGGCGGCGCTGGGGGCGCGGCGCGATATTCTCGGCGGCGTTTCGGGCCCGCTGACGTTTGGTGCGGTTCCGCGTGTCGGGACGCTGTATAACGCGTTCATTATCGACCCCGACGTTATCAAGAAGTATAAGCGCACCGCCGCGCAAGTCCTCGACGATCTCTGAGCGCGGCGCGCGGTCGGGTTTATTTTTTGACCGTATGCGGGGCGCGCGTGCTTCGCGGGGCGAAAAAATAAGTCGCGCTCGTAGCGCGTGCGCGCGTGCTTCAACTATATGGCGCGGAATCATCGTCGTCCGCGGGCTCAATATCATCATCGCGCGCGGGGCCTTTTTGTTTCGCGGGCGCGGCGCCGTCGAGCGAGAGCGCCGCGAATGATTTCGCGATTGGCGCGCGCTTAGTGGCGGAAATCAGATCAATATCGGTGGACGATTGCCTTTCAATCCAGATCCGATGCGCGCGGAAGCGCATGCTGACCCACGCCGACGTGACGGATATACCATCGCACGCGATCGCGATTCTGCGAATGATATCGCCGGATCTTATGACGGACGTCGCGTTGGTGGGCGACAGCGTGTTGCCATCATCGCCCAATAGTTCCTCGAATGTCTCGACCGATTTCTCGTCTATCTTGCGCGTGGACCAATCGTAAACCGTCGTGCGCGGCTGCTCCGCGAGGGCACGGAACGATTTCGGGAATCGCGTAAAATCGATCGAGATATTTATTATCGGGCGCTCGCGCGGCGCGCCGCGCATCGATTTGCCGGTCTCATCTAGCTTTTTCGTGTCGTCGCCGTACGTGCGCTTGACTGGGCTCGCGACGCACATCGAGGATGATCTATGCCATATTTTGCTCGCGTTCGCGGTTACCTGCTCGTTGAATTCGCGATCGATGATGTCAATCGCGCGACCAAGATCGCCGCAATCATCGAGCGAGAGGCCCATGGTCGCGCGCTTCGACGCCGACGCTTCGGTGGCGTATTGACCTGGCGGAGCGACGCCGAAAAGTATGCGGATAGACGATTCCATCTCGCCGGCACCTTCGTAGATGATGCTGAATTTCTTCGGCGCGCACGCGACGCCGCCGATGGATTGGACGCTCATCGTCGCGTTGAGAAATCGCGTGCCCTGCGCGAACGCTTTCATTTTATCTATGTCCTGGGGGATATCGATCTTGAGTATGTCATGGCCGGTATTCTTGCTTTCGATGATGGTCGCGGGATCCACAGCGGGGAATGACATGGCGAGATATAATGTCGCGCGGTCTTTTTATTATAATCCGGCGGCGCGATTCAATTTTCGCGCGCGTGCGTGCGGGGTCCGCGAGTGTGCGCGAGCGCTTTTGGACGCGCGAAATATAAGTATGCGCGGCGCGAATGAGCAATATCAGCGGGGGTCGCGGTACGTATGTAATTTTCGGCGATCTCGTCGGGCTTGACGAAGCGCGATTCGCGCGCATGCTGGAGAGGCGAGGATTGCGGCACGAGGAAAAAGACGCGCCGTGGGCGACGCTCGTATGGGTGACGTTCGAAGCGAGCGGGAAATACGATAAGCGCGCGTTTCGCATGCGCAGCCGCGCGAAGAATGTACTCGACGCCAGCGGGCACGAGATAATTACAAATAAGCGCGCGCTACATCTCGCTATGCGAGCCAACGCGAGGATGCGCGATATTTACGCGCGGCACTTTGCGCGGACGTGGGGGCTGCGCGAGTTCGCGGTGGGCGCGGATGATCTAGTAGCGCGCGATCGCGTATTCATCGCGCGTCCGTCGACTGTGGGTTTCGCGAGTGGGCGCGGAATAACGCGCATCACGGCGCGCGCGGATGTTGATGCGGCGGTTGCGCGATACAAGCGCATGGGGCAGCGCGTCGCGGATGGCGTGATTGTCTCTGAATACCTGAGCGACCCATATTTATTCTATCCGCCAGAGGGAGGCGCGGGGCTCAAATTCCATCTTCGAATGTACATGTTATTCCGCGCGTGCGACGGCGAAAGCACTCCGCGCGCGGGTGGTGGCGTTTTTTGGGAGCTATTCGGGAGCTCGGATGATGACGCGCGGGCGCCGCGAGCGAAAATATTAACGGCGCGCGAACCATACGAGCGCGCGCGATACGATCGCGATGAAATCCATGATACGCACGCGGGATCCACTGCCGGCGCGTGGTTCTTTCCGACGCACGCGAGCGCAATAAGATCGCCGGATGGTCGCGCGCTGGATGTCGCGGAAATATGGTCGCAGATGGCGCGGATTTGCGGCGCGCTCGCAGAATTAATGCGCCACGGGGGCGCGCGACCGTATCCTGAATCGGAGGTCGCATTTGAAGTATTCGGGCTCGATGTTATGGTCGTGCGGCGACGGATCGAGGGATCGCGCGTGGACCCATGCGTGGTTCTCCTCGAGGTAAATGATCGCGTTGGGTACGCGACGCCGCGGGGCGCGCTATTCGATAGGTTCCAAGATGATTATTTCGAATGGGTGTGGGCGCGCGGGATAGAGCCGTGTTTGCGTGGTGGCGGTACTTCTCGGCTTGCCGAGAGTGATGAATGATGCGCCGCGCGAAAAAAAAATGGGGCGCGAAGCGCTGCGGAGGAGCGAAGCGAAGCGTTGCGGAGGAGCGCGTGATCACTTGCGCGCAGGGTTAATCGCGCGGCGCTTTACCTTTGGCGGCGCGCTTCTTTGCTTTGGGTGCTTCGGGCGCGATCGCGCGCGCGATGGGGAGCGTTGGTGCGAGGCCGCTGGGGTCGGGAACGTAATAGAAGCTCTTAAATTCCATATTGGTCATCATGCGTGCGCGGCAGCAATCCTTCGTTATGCCGAGGTCATCGAGAATATAGCCGATTGGCTCGCGCGCATGCGGCCCGGCGCGATGCTTGATGCATGCGGCGCGGAATGCGTTATATAAATGCCCGAGCGGGCATCCGCAGAAACACACGATATTGGGATACATATCGGCGCGATGATTATATTGTGGCGCGCTGGGTTCATTTTTACGGGGGCAAGGGTCGCGCGGCGGTCGCGCGATGGCCCAAAGTTGAATCCGCGCGCCGGTGAATATAGGAATGAGCGAGGATATTGCTGCGGAGATCGAAAAAATGCGCACGAGGCTGGCGCGGATGGAGTTTCTTGCGCGATGCGCGTCATCGTTTGGATCGGTGCCGCGCGCGCTGCAGACGTTCGCCGAGGAGTGCGCGACCGCGGAAGTTGAGGAGCGCCCGTATCGATTCGCCGCGATCGGTCGCGATAAAATATGGATAACGCGCGATTGCTGTATCGAGATTCCCGCGCATGGTCAATCCCTCGCGTGGTTGCGCGCGCTTGTTTGGGAATGTCCCGCGCCGGAAACGGTTATTGGACCGATGAGTGCCTGCGCCGATGGTACGCTCGTGCCGGGCGCGCTCGCGTTTCAGGATCCGCGCGCGTTTCGCCGAGTCGTGCAGAAATTACGTTGCGCGACGCTTGATATGCGCGATATCCCATCGCGATGGATCGCGAAAACGCGCGATATTATGCATGATTTGATGCTGCATGATGACGTTGAGCGCGTACTGATCGAAGAACCGTCGGGTGCTGGAATGGTCGCGCGCGAGATTGCGTGTGACGGCGCGTGGGCGCGCGCGATTGATGTGCGTGCGATTCCCTATCGCGCGAGTGATGGTAATACTCTGCGCGTATGCGCAAGTGATTATGGCGATGTCGAAAGAAGCGCCGGGGCACCGAGCGCGAGCGAGTTTATTGTTCCGCGCGATGATGCATTTCCGTGGGACGTAAGCGGGCGCGCGCTCGCTCGCGCATCGGACACGACCAGGGAATATATTGGGCAACTGGAGGATGCGCTCGGGGACTGTATTGATCGCAGAGTGCTAACAGAAGCGCTGCGCACGATCGGCTCTCCGCCTGGGTCATGTAGATCACCCCGCGAATCGTCGTCCCCGATATGTTTGGGCGCGCCCGCGGCATCATTATCGACCGCTCCGCCTCCGCCGCTCGGTGTCGCCGGGGGCGGTATCTCGGCTGATCGGGCGATGCGAGAGTTTTTCATCGCGATAGTCGAGCGACGGGTCATTTCGAGCAGCGCGACCGGGGAGGATGAGGAGATTATATGCGAGAAGAATGATTTCCGCAGCAAATATCGCGTGTTCGCGCTGTCAATCGGATGCACCGAACCGACGCGCGATAACAGTCCATCCGATTATTATATAAATCAATTCGCTGTTACGCGCGCACGTGGGACGATCGGGTTCACGCTGCGCGACATGAGGAGGTGGCTCGAGAGAAGGGGGTGGATCGCATACGACGATAAATGACCGCGGCGCGCTGTGCGGTACTATTTTTTGGCCATTGGCGCGCGAGTGATGGTGCGCGCGACGACGCGTAAAAAAAAACGGGGCGCGCTGCGTATCGCGCGTACCCATCATTGCTGCAACATGACAAGCATTTTAGCGCGCAGCTCTCCGCTGACCTTATCGGGTGGAATCTGCTCGAGCGCTTTGAGGGCGATCATGCGCGTCGCGTCGGCGATATGCTCTGATTGCCCGCTATAAACGCGCTCGTGATGGAGCGCGAGCGCGAGATCGGTATTATAGACAGTGATATCGT
>Ga0265297_10009850_pt1 | contig 12198 bp, 13 predicted proteins | sample Munlanlwell13791_FD_192502 | JGI IMG/M metagenome (GOLD analysis project Ga0265297, IMG submission 192502) | Leachate microbial communities from a municipal landfill in Southern Ontario, Canada - Leachate well 137-91 | ecosystem: Engineered > Solid waste > Landfill > Unclassified | place...
GAAGCTATAACTATCCGGCACTCCGTCTTCATTGACGATCACGGCATTTTTGCCCAGTTTCCTGACCAACTTATAGAAAGCTAATTCCGAACCCATGGCATCGCCTTCCGGATTAGTATGGGTGGTGATCAAGAAATTTTTATTTTGCCTTATGAGTGCGACGACTTTTTTTAGGCTCATTTTTCTCCTTTAACTGATTAAGGACTTCTTCGATCCTTACGCTATATTCGCTGGAATGATCTTCCCTAAAAATGATCTCCGGGGCAAACCTCAGGTTGATCCTTTCGGCTAATAATTTACGGATAAAACCCAAAGCCGAATTCAGGGCTATTTGTGTTTTTTTATAATCTTCCTCTTTACCCAATACGCTGAAGAAAATCTTGGCATACCTTAAGTCCGGCGTCAATTCAACATCCGTAATCGTAACGAATCCCAGCCGGGGGTCTTTCAATTCATCGTGCAGTATAAGGCTGACTTCCCTTCTTATCGCCTCTTTGACTCTATCTTGCCTGGACATTTGAACATCTCCATTTTTATTTTTTGTTTATCCTTTGATCAGCTTTTTGATAAGCAGCAATTCGTCGTCTTTAGTCCTGACTTGCCCCTTTAGTTTCGCATTCAGCACTATCGTAAAGATCTTCTGATAAAACGGCCCCGGCACGAACCCCAGGCTGCGTAAATCATCCCCGGAGACACAGATCTTCATGCCGTGATAGATCTCGAAAAAATCCATGATGTGTTTCTGGATATTCTGATTTTTATATTTTGCCTTGGCAAAAAGAATGACTTCATAAGGCAGAGGTTCCAGGAGATGAAAGATCCTGGTAGGCTCAACACTGCTCCTGCCTAACCCTTGAGTCAATTTGCTCAGCAGCTTTCTATAGCTTAATAACCTGCTTTCTTCTCCCCGTTTAAAAACAAAGTTCGCGCAGATATTTTTCACTTTTTTTGCATCCAAAGAATCTATTAAACCCATCAAATAAATGAGCCAGGTATCCAGGCGCCTGCGCTCCGGGTAAACTTTCTTAAACCAGCCCACTTCTTTTTCGATAGAGCTTAAAAGCTCCAGGTTTTTTTTCGATATCGACAGCCTGGGATTTATAAAACCAAAACCGGATAATTGCTGTATGCGCTTGATCTCCTTCAACGGCTCTTTATCTTTTAATATAAGGATCAGCTCATCGCGCAGCCTCTGCGGCTGGACTTTCTCCAGCATCCCCAGTTTTACTGCCGCCTTTAAACGTTTGAGTGTTTCCGGCTCTATCCTGAAATCATATCTTTTCTCAAAACGGACCGCCCTTAATATGCGGGTGGGATCATCGATAAAACTTAAATCGTGCAATATCCGTATCTTTTTATCAGCTAGGTCATTTTTCCCGCCGAAGAAATCAACCAGCTTGCCAAAATTATCGCCCATAATGCTTACAGCCATAGCATTGATACTGAAATCACGCCTGGCCAGGTCATCCTTTAAGTTACTCCTGGTAACCACTGGAAGGCTGGCAGGATGAGGATAAACCTCTTTTCTTGCGGTAGCAATATCAATCTTTAGATTATCCTCTAATATAACTGTCGCCGTGACGAACCTGCGATGACGGATAAGCCTTGCCTTTAGGGCAGAGGCGTAGTCTTCCGCAAATCGCAAGCCATCGCCTTCTACCACGATATCCAAATCAAGATTTTCTACGCCTAAAAGCAGGTCCCGCACAAAACCTCCGACCAGATATGCCTGCATATTATTCTTTGAGGCCACAGCACAGGCGCAATTTATCGGGTTTAAGATCTCTTCTGGCAGCTTCTTTAAATATTCTTTCATCTAACCATAACCTTTCGTTATACGCAGATATCCATCAAGCCTTTAAGGCCGGGGATGGAACATCTTATGTATGCTTTTAAGCCTTTCTTTATTTATATGCGTATAAATCTGCGTCGTCGAAATATTAGCATGGCCCAGCATCTCCTGAACGGAACGCAGGTCCGCCCCTCTTTCCAATAGATGCGTGGCAAAAGAATGCCTTAAGATGTGCGGCTTCATGGGTTTTTTAATACGCGCATTACGGGCGTACCTTCTAATGAGCTTCCATAAAGATTGCCGCGATATCTGCTTACCCAGCCGGCTTATAAACAGGTTCCCGGATTCTTTTTTACGCAAGAGCTTCGGCCGGCTGTATTCCAGGTACCTCTTGATGCTGGCAATCGCCTTTTTTCCCAAAGGTATCACCCGCTCCTTATTGCCTTTGCCGATACAACGCAAGAACCCTATATCTAAATTTACGTTATCCGTTTTCAAATTTACAACTTCCGATACGCGCATCCCTGTCGCGTAAAAAATCTCCAGGATCGCTTTATCTCTTGCGCCTTGTATCTCCCTGGTATCAGGCTGGCTGAGCAGGGCATCCACTTCGTTAAACGAGAGCGCTTCGGGTATCTTCTTCCATAATTTAGGCGAATCTATTAAACTGGTCGGGTCATTCTTCAGGATCCTCTCCCTTACCAGGAACCTGTGGAACATCTTTATGGCTGCCAAGCGCCTGGCAATAGAATTAGGAGACAGGCCTTTATCTTTCTGACTCAGCATAAAATCCACTATTTCATTTTTTGTCGCCCTGGATAAAGCGTCTATCGAACGTTTTTTAAGAAAATCTATGTAATACTTAAGGTCCTCCTTATAGGAGATGATCGTATTACGGGCAAGGCCCCGCTCAACCGATAAATAATTTAAAAAAAGCTCAATGAATTCTTCCATATTAATTTAAGAATGGATTCCTTCTTTTTTCCCTGCCGATTGTAGAAGAGGCACCATGCCCGGGATAAACAACTGTATCATCATCCAGGATGAGTAATTTTTCTTTTATGGATTTAATAAGCAGCTCTCCGTCTGCGCCCGGAAAATCGCTCCTGCCGATACTCTGAAAGAATAAAGAATCACCGCTAAATAAAATCTTGGTTTCCGGCTCTTTCATCAGAAGCGCGATACCGCCGGGAGTATGCCCGGGGACATGGATTACTTCCAGCTTAAATCCGCCTGAGTTGATCTCTTCTTTATCCTCGAGAGTGCGCACCTGGGATCTTACGCTCAAAGGTTCTGCCAGGAAACCGGATAAATTAAGTTCCGGGTTTCTTAACAGCTCGGCATCTTTACTATGGATGTATACCGGGATACCAAATTTATCATCACAACCTATGTGGTCGATATGGCCATGCGTATTAATAATAAAAGCGGGTTTAATTTTATGCTTATCCAAAACACGCCTTATTTTTTGCTCATCAGCACCCGGGTCGATGATGATACCGGCTGAATTATCCTCTAAAGCCAGGACATAACAATTCACCTGCATTACGCCGACGCGGATAGTCTCTAATATCACGGGCTCATATCCTTCTTTACCTTGTTATAAGAGAATTCTCTTAAGACCGTCCTCCTTATGCTTTCTGCTTTCTGGCGGTTGGTATAAATATCGCTGCCGTATAAATCTCCTGCGATATATTCTTTAAGGGCCTTAAGCTGGTTGATATAAACATCTAACTGCTTTTGTTTTTTCTCATTTAAAAATGCCCTCATATTATTAAGGTTCTTCAAGGCTTCCCCTGCAGACTTAACCTGTTTCTTATGATTTTTGCTATATGACAGGGATTCGATGATCTCGTCCTGCCACGATTTCCAGAATAAGAGGTACTGGCGGTACTGTTCCTCCTTAGACATCGTAGGCTTATATTCTTGGGGCACCAGCACCATCTCTTCCCGGGTGACGGTCTCGCCTTTTTTCTTACGCGTAAACTTGCGCACAAAGGCATCACAGCCTATTAAATTGAATACTAAAAAATAAACCATGGATAGATAAACAATATTTTTTATTTTCATTTCATCATCTCCTCTAATTCTTTTTCGTGAATGATCTTTACGCCCAGCTTTAGCGCTTTGCCGTATTTTGAGCCGGGGTTTTCTCCTGCCACCAGAAAATCGGTATTCTTGCTTACGCTGGAAGTCACATCGCCGCCGTAAGTGCGCACCAGCTCTTCGGCGCGGGAACGGCTGTAGTCCTTGAGCTCCCCGCTAAAGACAAACGTCTTGCCGCTTAATACAGTAGATTTTATTTTCCCAGCCTCTTCTCTGGAATTTACTCCCGCTCTTTTCAGCTCCTCTAACAACTTTTTTGCCGCAGCTCCGGAGAAATAATCTATTATCGAGCCTGAGACAACCGGCCCGACTTCATATATCTTATCCAGTTCATCTTTTTTGGCTTTTGCCAGATTATCCAATGTCCTGAACCGCCGGGCTAAAACATAAGCTGCCTTTTCTCCCACGTGACGGATACCCAAAGCATAAATAAGCCGCGATAAAGGCTGCGCCTTGCTTTTCTCTATCGCTAAGAGTAAATTTTTTATTTTTTTATCCTTGAATAATTCCAGCCTTCTTAAATCCTCTTCTTCGAGCTTATAGACATCGGCGAAATCCCGGACGAGCTTCAACTGCACTAATTGGCTGACTACTGCTTCGCCCATGCCTTCGATATCCATTGCATCCCTGGCAGCAAAATGCATCAGGCCGCGCTCTAGTTGTGCCGGGCAGGATGGATTTATGCACCTGTAGGCGACATCCTCTTCTTTTTCTTTTATAATTTTACCTGAACAGGCAGGACAGGCCTTGGGTATCACAAAATTCCTGCCGCCCTTGTTTTCTACGACCTTGACTACTTTGGGTATAACGTCTCCTGCCCTCTCGATCAAAACAATATCGCCCTCTTTGACCTTCAGGCGTTTGATCTCATCGAAATTATGCAATGTCGCATGCGTGATCTCTACCCCCGCGCATTCTCTGGGCTCCAGTTCCGCAACAGGAGTGATCACTCCTGTGCGCCCCACCTGAAGATTTATCTTCAGGACTTTTGTGGTCGCCTGGCGCGCGGGAAATTTATATGCCACTGCCCAGCGCGGGCTCTTTAAAGTAAAACCGAGTTTTCTTTGTTGGGATATATTATTTATCTTGACTACTATGCCATCAGCGTCATAGTTTAGTTTCTCCCTTTTTTGCTGCCAGGTATCATAATAATCCATGATCTCATCTATATTGCTGCAGACCTTAGAATGCGGGTTTGTCCGGATACCCCACTTCTTTAATTTTTCCAGGAATTCCCATTGCGTAGATATAGAGACCCCCCTGGACTCTCCCAGGGAATGCGCAAAGAAACTTAATCTTCTCTGCGCTACTACGCTGGTGTCCAGAAGTTTCAAAGACCCGCTTGCGGCATTACGGGGATTCGCAAATAATACATCGCCGTTTTTACTTCTTTCTTTATTCAGGATCTCGAAGCCTTCCTTTTCCATATAAACTTCACCGCGTATCTCGATAAAATCCGGCAGATCCGCGCCTAATAATACCAAAGGTATGGCACGGATAGTCTTTATATTAAGTGTCACGTCCTCGCCGGTTTCGCCGTCGCCCCGCGTTGCCCCGATACTCAATTTTCCTTTTTCGTAAGTTATATTGGCACTCACCCCGTCTATCTTATGCTCTACTATATATTCGGCCTTCTCATGCTGGCCTAACCCTTTATGCACGCGCTGGACCCATTCCTTTAGTTCGCCGGAAGTATAGGTGTTATCCAGGGAGAGCATCTTCTGCTTATGTTTAACCGTCTTAAAACCGGCTAAAATCCCTCCCCCTACCCGGACAGTAGGAGAATCATCACTTTTGTATTCCGGATATTTATCCTCTAAGCCTTTTAACTCTTGCATCAGGTTATCGTATTCTTTATCCGATATAGCGGGCTGGCTAAGAACATAATATTGATAGTCATGATGGCGGATCTTTTCTCTTAAGGCTGCGATTTTTTTCTTTATATCCTGGGTCATCTTTATGGATGTTTTAAAATTCTATCCGGAAATCCCTGAACTCTCCGGTTGCTTTCTGCCAATCTATATCCGCGTCGCTTATGTAACGGGAAAAATGACTACTGACCTGCTCCAAGAAACTTTTCAAAATACCCTCTTCTGCCTCGGCTACGATCTCGACCCTGCCGTCGGAAAGGTTCTTGACCCAACCGCTGACGCCAAGGTTCTTTGCAATATCTTCGGCGGTAAAACGAAAACCGATACCCTGGACCCTGCCTTTATAATATACATGGATTTGTTTGGCCATGGTTATATTTTTTCGTAAATATGGAATAAGCCTATCTTTTTAGCTTCCCTGAAATCCGCGGCCACAAACTCATCCAACTGCCTGAAATCATTCAGCGCATTATACAAAGGATTTTCTTCTATGACTATTATCCTGACTTTATTCTTTACGAGGTCTCTTACTATCCAGTTGTCCAATTCAGGCTCATATATCGCATGATAAGTCAGCCCCTTATGGAACCAAAGCAAAGGCTGGGGAGAAGGTACACCCAACACTCCGTAAAGTATCGTGAAGTTGGGAAAAATAAAGAAATTTTCATTTTTCGCTTTTAAATAACTGACCAGGCCGGTGACATCTTCTTCCTGGATCTGAAGGCCCCATATCCTGGTAGGCTTGCCCCATTTTAATGCCTTTAATTTTTCCAGAGTAAAATATCTCGGGAATTCAGAATTGGTGAATTCCTGCACCCTCCTGTCTTGTGATACTTTTATGCCAGCCAATGCCAGGTAGAGCACAAGAAAAGATACCACAATGGTTGATATCGATCTGTTTAAGTTACCGGCAAAGAATTTTAGCCTCGGGCTTACACCAAGGCTCGCCGCAAATATTATGCCGATAAAAGGGATACTGTTTTCAGCCTGATTCATCGTAGTATGGATAAACAGATACTGAAAAAAAATAGCATAAATACAAAGTAAAGATGCCAGGATCTCGTTCCTGCCGGATTCCTTAGCCTTTCTATGATGGTAGAGGTAAAAAATAAACGCAAAGCCCGCTATGAGCAAGGCTGCCGTAAAAATCAACCTGATACCTAACGGCAATTGATGGAGAGTCCCATAAGAGCAGGTGCCGGTAAAAAATATCCTCCAGAAATCCCTGCCTTCATCAAGTATCCTGCAGATACCCTGCAGGGCAGGTATCTGAAAAAAATAAGCGGAGAAAACTTTTAAGTTTGATTTTGCCGATACCCACCATAAAAATAAGAACAGGCTCCCTGCCAGGCCTATTATAAACGTTATGCAACTGTAAAAAAATCTTTTAAAGTCAAAGGAGTATGCTGCAATCAACAAAATAAAATAAAGCGGTAAGATATAAAGCCCGGCGTTCTGCTTGCTCAATATAGATAAAGCGGCGAAGCTTCCGGCCAATAATAAAAGTATGCCCTTCCCTTTTATAAAAACCCGCGCAGAAAGAATAGCTGTTATAGCTAAAAACGAGAAAAAGAATGCCGTCTGCTCAACCCAGGGAGTGCCGAAAGGAGGATAAAACCAGACTGCTGTCAAGAAAGCCGCTATATACGAAAGATATTTTTTTGACGGAAAGAGTAACCGGATAATAATAACGCTTAAAAGGACAACCAGGGAATTGATGTATGCCGCGCCGAATATGTAGGAAAAATAGCTGATGCCTAAAATTTTAAAGAATATCGCCTGGAGCCAGAAGACTACCGGGCCGACAGGCATTATAAAATCCTTATAAGGAATCTGGCCGGAAAGCACCCTATAGCTGCCGTCAAAGACTATGGATTGGTCTAAAGTAAAAAAACCCCGTTCTCCTGATCTAAAGGTCAAAAAAAATGCGAACAGTAACAGGGCCAATAATACGAGTGTATCGAATATCTTGCTTGAGGTAACCTTAAGAAAGGTAATCATGATTGTGGATTGGTCGGGGCGGACAGACTTGAACTGTCGGCCTCAGCGTCCCGAACGCTGCGCTCTACCAAACTGAGCCACGCCCCGTTTTTCAATCTCTTAGTTACCGGAAAAACGGTACCCGCATCGCACCGGGATATCTGACGGGTACTCTCTGGCAATTATCTTATTAGTATAACAGAAAACAAAAGAATTGGCAATTATTTGATGGGAGTACTCTGAGCATTTTTGGCGAGGATATCAAACTCGATATTCACTTTACCTGAAGGCCCCTTGAACCCCAGGGTCGTATTCTTTAGTGTATGAGGAATAATATATACAGTGAAATAATTTGACTTCCTCTCTACGATAGTCAGGCTTATGCCATCAATAGCCACGGAACCTTTGGGCAAGATATAACCCATAAATTTTACAGGGACGGAGATCTCAAAAGATAAGTTTCCGCCGCTATATTTTTTCCCGGTAATAGTCCCCATGCAATCAATGTGGCCGGTGACAAAATGCCCATTCAACCTGTCCCCTATTTTCAAACTCCGCTCAAGATTTACTTTATCCAAAAAACTTAAGATCCCCAGATTGCTGACCTTCAGGGTTTCCGGCATAACTTCAAAACTCAAAACATCGGCATCACTGCCTACTACCGTAAGGCAGGCGCCGTTTACGGAAATACTATCGCCTATCTTTACCCCTTCCGATACCAGAGATGCCCTTATCTGAAAGAGCGTAGTATTCCCTCTTTTAGATATTCTTTTTATCTCACCTAATTCTTCAACTATTCCGCTGAACATAGGCCTCGAATAAAAAATCTTCTCCTATAGACCTTAATTTAACGTCTTTTAACTTGACCGCCTTGTCTACGCGCAATATGCCCTGCCCCATCACTGAACTGATCGCCTCTTTACCGCCGATGATCTTGGGGCTGACAAAAAACAATACCTTATCCACCAACCCCTCGTCGAACAGGGAACCGTTCAATGTCCCTCCGCCTTCGACCAGGATACTGGTTATCTCCATAAGTGCCAATTTTTTCATCATATCGCGCAGGTTGATCTGCCCCGCTTTTTCTTTTACTTCCAGGATCTTTGCTTTCTCGGCCAACATATTCCTATTTTCTGTTTCCTGGCCTTTAGATATAGGCAGGGTGACAATGACGACCCGGCTGTTTTTAGAAAATATATGCGCATCCTGCGGGGTGCTTAATTGGCTGTCTACGATAATTTTTACAAGGTGTTTTTTAGCAAACCAGGTATCGAGCTTAGGATTATCCCTTAACACCGTATTGATCCCCACCATAATGGCATCGTAATGCCTGCGTATGCGATGCGCATAAACACGCGACTTGTCGGAAGTTATCCACTTGGAATCACCGGACCGGGTCGCGATCTTGCCATCTAAAGACTCTGCTATCTTAACGGTAACTAACGGCATCCTCTTGGTAATATATTTTATAAAAGGCTCATTTATCTTTTTTAGCTTATCCTCTAAAAAGCCCGCCTCGGCTATTATTTTATTCTGCCTGAGTATTTTGATGCCCCGCCCGTTATTCAATGGATTGGGATCGACCATCCCGACAATGACTTCTTTTATGCCGCTTTTTATTATCTTGTCCACACAAGGAGGGGTCCTGCCGAAATGAGCGCACGGTTCCAGGGTCACATACATCGTCGCACCTTTGGCGTTCTTGCCTGCTTCATCCAATGCAATTGCCTCTGCATGGGCAAGGCCGGCCTTTTGGTGATAACCCCTGCCGATGATCTTTCCATTCTTGACCACAAGAGCACCCACCATAGGGTTGGGAGAAGTCGCGTATCTGGCCTTAAGGGCTAATTTCAAGGCCAGGCCCATAAAATATTCGTGATTTCTTTTCATGAGAATTTTTCCTTAGCTCGCTTTAAACTATCTACTAAATCATAGGGTATCTTTACAGAGCCGATTTTGACTTCCGGTTTGGCGCTGCCATGGCAATCAGAACCGCCTGTCACCAATAAATTGTTCTTCCTGGCCAGCTCCAGGTAAAAATTGATCATTGCCTGGCTGTGTTCAGGATAATAGATCTCCAGGCCCATGATCCCGTACTTAATAAGCATTAATACCAGTTCATCATTATTCAGGATGTAAGGATGCGCCAAAACAGGAATACCGCCGGCTTCCTTGATCAAATTTATCGCCTCAATAGGCGAAAGCCTAAAACCCGAAACATAGGCAGGGCATTTATCGCCGATATATTTCCGGAAGGCTTCAAATATGGAAGTAACTATTCCTTCCTTTACCATGGCCCTTGCAATATGCAGCCTGCCTACCGTGCCTTGTTGCGCGATATCAAATACCGCCTGAGGATTTAAACTTACCCCGGCATCTTTTAATTTAGCTAATATTTTATGGATGCGCCCGATCCGGTTTTCCCGTAAGGCCTCCAATTTTTTTATAAATTCTTTATTTTTGTAATCAATAAAGTAGCCTAAAATATGGATCTCTGAGCCTTCATATTCAGCAGTAAGCTCTATGCCGGGGACTACTTCTATATTTTCTGATTCTGCGGCTTCCAAGGCAGGCTCTATTCCTGAAACAGTATCATGATCGACCACGGCTATACAGGATAAACCTGCTTTTTTTGCCTTTTCTATTAACTCTTGCGGCGTATAGGTGCCGTCTGAAAATAAGGTATGCAGGTGCAGGTCAGCAGACTTCATCATTTGCTCACTTGTTTTTTTCTTGTTTTATCTTATCCAGGATAGCGTTGACAAATTTGCCTGCTTCAATGCCGGAGTATTTCTTGGCAAGCTCTACCGCCTCATTAATAGAGACTTTAGGAGGGATATCTTCACGGAATAAAAGCTCAAAACAGCCCATACGCAGTATATTTCTATCTATGACCGCCATACGCTCTAACTGCCAGTTTGTGGCATATTGCGCGATTTTTACATCAATCGTCTTGAGATTGGCAGTTGTGCCTTTGACGAGCTCGCTGGCAAAACTTTTTAGTTCTTCGTTGATATGTTCCTGGATGTACGCGGCCCAAAAATTCTCCAGGGCAATATCACAGGTATCATGCGTGATATCTATCTGGTAAAGGACCTGCAGGCTGAATTCTCTTGCGCGGCTACGTTTACGCATAATCGTTATTTGATCTTCTCTAATAAATTCACCATCTCGATGGCAGAAACAGCAGCGTCTCTTCCTTTATTGCCATCCTTGGTCCCTGCGCGCTCGACTGCCTGTTCGATTGTGTCGGCAGTGATTATGCCGAAAATGACCGGCACGCCGCTATCTTGTGAAACCTTAGCTATGCCTTTAGAAACTTCACTTGCGATGTAATCGAAATGCGGGGTCGAACCACGGATGACCGTGCCTAAACAAATTACCGCGTCGTAGGATTTCGACTTGGCCATTTTCTGTGCCACCGTCGGGATCTCGAATGCGCCCGGCGCCCAGGCAACAGTTATATCCTGATCCCCTGTGCCATGCCTGGCCAATGTATCCAGGCATCCGGAAACTAATTCCTTGGTAATAAAATCATTGAAGCGCGAAGCAACGATACCAAATTTTCTTCCTTTGACAATCAAATTCCCCTCTATTACCTTTACCATTTTTCTTCCCCCTTCTTTTTTAAAAACCGTTTACTCTATGCTTAAATTATGGCCCAGTTTATTCTTTTTAGTCCTCAGGTAGTGGTAATTCAAAGGATTGGGCTCTACTTCTAACGGAACCCGTTCGATAACACGCAGGCCATAACCTTCCAAGCCTACGATCTTACGGGGATTGTTCGTCAGGAGCCGGATACTCTTCAATCCCAGATCCGCTAAAATCTGAGCGCCTATGCCATAGTCTCTTAAATCAGGCTTATGGCCTAAGGCCTCATTTGCCTCAACTGTATCCAGGCCCTTATCCTGCAAACTATAAGCACGTATTTTATCTACCAAGCCGATGCCGCGTCCTTCCTGATTCATATAAAGAATAACGCCTTTCTTTTCTTTATCGATAATCTGCATTGCCTCTTTAAGCTGCCTGCCGCAATCACAACGCAAGGACCCAAACACATCGCCGGTCAGGCACTCGGAATGCACGCGCACCAAAATCGGTTCATTTGCCCAACTGCCCATGGTAAGCGCCACATGCGCCTGCTTATTGATAAGATCGCGATAAATAATCAATTTATATTCGCCAAACTCAGTAGGAAGAAGGGTCTCGCAGACCCGTTCGATAAGTTTCTCCGAACGCCGGCGGTATTCAATAAGCCCGGCTATGGAGCAAATTTTTAAATTATGATTTTTCGAAAATTCTAAAAGTTGAGGCAGCCGCGCCATAGTGCCGTCGTCATTCATAATCTCGCAGATTGCGCCTGCGGGATATAAACCGGCTAAGCGCATTAAATCGATCGTTGCTTCAGTATGCCCTGCCCTGACTAATACCCCGCCGGCTTGAGCCTTC
>Ga0265297_10009851_pt1 | contig 12198 bp, 8 predicted proteins | sample Munlanlwell13791_FD_192502 | JGI IMG/M metagenome (GOLD analysis project Ga0265297, IMG submission 192502) | Leachate microbial communities from a municipal landfill in Southern Ontario, Canada - Leachate well 137-91 | ecosystem: Engineered > Solid waste > Landfill > Unclassified | place...
TATTAATCACCCGGAATTGCATCTACCACACACTACTGGATGTTTGGAATCAACCAATAATATCATCCGCGACCGCTGTAAATATTTACGAACGACTCAATCCTTGAAACTACGAGCCACCGCCTTGTTTAGAGCGAGGCAAACCGTTACTTGTAACTACAAAAAAATGACAAATTTTACACAGAATTAATTTAATCATCCCACATATGAAAATAAACAAATTTTTATTAATTTCAACGCTCGCTGCCGTCAGTTTGACTTTAAGTGCTTGCGGATCAAAAACCGCGACACCGGAAGATAAGCCGATCCCCGTAGCTGTCAAAAGTCAGACCGTCGCGCAAAGTTTAAGCGTTAAGCAATCTTTGACTTATCCGGGAACGGTCGTCGCTGAAAGCGAGGCGACGCTGAGCGCCAAAACGAGCGGCAATTTAACCGGAGTAAATTTTAAAATCGGCGATCAAGTCACGCTCGGCCAAGAACTGGCTAAAATTGACGATGTTAATTCGCCATCTTTTAATGCTAGTAATTTTAATAGCAATCAAATTAAGCAAGCGAAGCTCTCGGCTAGCCAAGCGGAAGCGGCCTATAATTTGGCGCGCGACAGTTATAACAATCTTCTAGTTTCTTCGGTTAAAGATTTGCGTAGCGCGGAAATTGCCCGCGATCAAGCCGCCAGCGGCCAAACTAATTTAGACTTAACTGCGGCTGAAAGTCTGAAAAGCGCGACTTTAGCTTATGAAACAGCAAAAATCGTGACCGCGCAGGCAAAGTCAACCTTGGATAACCGCCAGAAGCTAGCGGATCAGAGCGCGCAAGATACTAAAGATAACGCGGCCTTAGCCGCTGATACGGTCGCTAATACTTGTAACAGCTTATTGATTAACATTAATAATTTAACCGGTTTAGACGCCAATAATTCGGTAACAGTTCCTTATAGCGCCAATTTGGGCGCTCTAGACGGCCAATCATTGAGTGTGGCTAAGGATTCTTATCAAAGCGCCAAAGATGCTTATAGCAGTTATCAAGCCAAGAAATTTAATTCTATTAATGAAAAAGTTACGGCCGCCAAAGTCCTGGCCGATGTTTTTAAAAAATTATCCGATGACGTTAAATATTTATTTGATAAGACCGTGACTTCCAATATCTTGCCGCCGAGTTCTTTGACCGGTAATTCTTTGTCGAACTTACAATCCGCCGCGGCCGGTTATCAGACGCAGATGAGCGCGGCTTTAAGCCAGATTAACGGTACGAGCCAAGCGCTCACTAATGTCGGCTTAAACAATGCGAGCTTATTGGACAGTTTGCGCCAGGCCTACGAGCTTGCTAAGCAGCAAGAAGCCAGCGCCGGCCAGGCTTTAAATAATTTACAGGCCGGTAGTGTTAGTCAGAAGGATCAGGCTAATTTCGCTTATAATTTAGCGCAAAATCAATATGATAATTTGAAAATAAAGATTGAATCGCAGGTGGCCGGCGCGAAAACACAAATGGAAACTGCTGAGCTACAATATAATAACGCGACCGTCGCTTTGCAAAGTTTATATGACGCCCATTCGGTAGTGTCGCCTTTAAACGGGACGATCACGAAAGTTTTTGTCTCCGCCGGCGAAGCGGTTAATCCCGGTCAAGCGATTGCCACTATTTCTCAAGTACAGAACATTAAGGTTCAGTTTTATGTTGAAGCGGATAATCTTTTAGACATTAAATTGGGTTTGCCGGTAACAGTAATAGACGATAATAATACCAATTACGCCGGTATTATCGCGGCGGTTTCGCCTCAGGCCGATCTGGCCACTAGACGTTTTCTAGTTGAAGTAAAACTGGAAAATTCCAGCGGTTTATTTTTAGGAACTTTAGTGACGGTTAAGGTCGATATTTATAAAACTGTTAATTTGCCGGGCTGGGTAATTTTGCCGCTCGCGGCGGTAACGGTCGGACAAAACGGTAGTTTTATTTTTGTCGTTGATAATAATCAGGCGAAAAAAGTGGCCGTGGAAATTAAAGAAGTGGTTGGTGAATTGGCTAAAGTGAAGGTAGATTTGCCGGCGGAGACGAATATTATTATTGAAGGCAATAAATTACTGCAAGAGGGAACAGCGATTTCGCAATCTAAATAAATATGGAGATTAATATTAATAATAAACCGACAGCGAAAGTTAGTTTACCGGTTGAACCGGAAGCCGCCGCGGTAAGCGCGCCGGTTCAAAACGAAGAGCCGAACAAAGAATCGAAAACTTCTGATCATCTTTATTTGGAAAAATTGAAATTTAACCCGGAATTGCGTAAAAGCTGGTTGAATTTTTTTATCGTTAATTTTCGCGTCGTTATTTTATTGATTATTCTTTTAACGGGTTTGGGCGTTTACTCTTTTTCTGTTTTACCGCGCGAATCAACGCCGGAAGTTAAAATTCCTTACGCGATTGTCATGACGACTTATCCCGGCGCTTCACCGGCCGATATTGAGGAATTGGTTTCTAAAAAAATAGAAACCGGTATTGCCGGAGTTAAAAATATCAAAGAAATCACTTCGCAATCATCTAATTCTATTTCTTTGATTACGGTGGAATTTGACGCCAAGGCGAACCTTAATGATTCAATCAGAAGCTTGCGGGACGCGGTTTCCAACACTAAAACAAAATTGCCGACTGACGCCAATGAGCCGATGGTGAAAGAAATATCTTTTGACGATTCGCCGATAATGGTTATGTCATTGTCCGGTCCTTACGACGGTTTTACGCTCCGTGAAGCCGGGGACAAGATAAAAGATGAATTGGAAAAGATTCCCGATGTGCGCGAGGTAGCTATCTCCGGCGGCGACGAACGCGAATTTGTCGTGGAATATGATCCGCAAAAATTGGCTTTGTATAATTTATCGGCGGTTTATGCCAATCAGAAAATTCAAGGAGCTAATTTAGCTATTCCGGCCGGAACTTTTGAGGGGGAAAATTATTCCTATCCGGTGCGCGCTGACGGTCGTTTTTTTACCGCGGCCGTTTTGGCGGCGATACCGATTATCCATACGGATACCGGCGCCATCATTTATTTAAAAGATATCGCGACGGTTAAAGACACGGCTATTAAGAAAACCGTTTATTCGCGGCTGTCAACCGGCGGGCAGATAGCTTCGGATAATGTCACTTTGCAAATTATCAAAAAAACCGGCGGCAACGTAATTGAAACCGCTAAACAAGTTCGGAGCACTTTTGATAGCGAACTAAAAAAACTACCCAGCGGCTTGCGCTATGATATCACGGTTGATTACTCAGAGGATATTAACGATAGCTTTTCTCAATTATCCCATGATTTTTTGCTGACAATAATTTTAGTTTTTACCGTTCTCTTTTTAATCGTCGGTTTTAAAGAAGCGCTGGTCGCCGGTTTGGCCGTGCCCCTAGTCTTTTTCGCGACTTTCGGTGCCATGCTTTGGGCCGGAATTAGCCTTAATTTTTTATCTTTATTCTCCTTAATTTTAGCCCTCGGTTTATTGGTTGATGATGCGATTGTTGTTGTCTCGGCGACGAAACAATATTTACGCACCGGTAAATTTACGCCCGAGGAAGCGGTTTTACTCGTTCTTAATGATTTTAAAGTTGTTTTAACGACCACGACTTTAACGACGGTTTGGGCTTTTTTGCCGCTTTTAATGTCCACCGGCATTATGGGCGAATTTATCAAATCCATTCCGATTACGGTTTCGGTTACTTTAATTACTTCTTTAATTATTGCTTTAATTATTAATCATCCTTTAGCCGCTATTTTAGAGAGAATTCGCATTACCCGCAAAGTTTTTTCTTTCTTTTGGGGAATCGTTTTAATCCTCGCCGTTGTTTTAGCACTTAGCGCCGGGACGGTGGGAATTATTATCGCTTTAATACTGCTTGGCTTAGAAGTAGTTTTAGGGCGGTGGTATTTTAAAAAAGGCAAAGAAAAACTGATTGCCAGCAGTGAGCTGGTTAAGCGCGAATGGGCGAGCGATGAGTTGATTAAGAAAAAATTGCGGGAACAAGGCCGGCATGATAATGAGAATTTTGGCAACCGGTTAATGCACGGAATTATTCGCTTTGATATTTTTTTACCAATTTATGAAAAATATCTGCGCCGCTTAACCGCGACTAAAAAAGCGCGTTTCAAGACCTTAACTTTTGTCGCAATTTTGTTTTTGCTGGCTATTTCTTTGCCGATATTTGGCGTCGTCAAAAACGAATTTTTTCCGGCTTCGGATTCAACCCAAATAACCATTAACCTTGAAGGTCCGATCGGTTTAAATTTAGCCGAAACCGATAAACTCGCCCGACGCGTTGAAGAACGTTTGTATAAGTACCCGGAAATTGAAAATTTTACGACCATTGTCGGTACCGGCGGATCGTCTGATAGTCTAGTTGCCGGCGGAAATTCTTCGCACCTAGCTTCCTTTACTCTAAAATTAACGCCGACCAAAGAACGCCAGGTAAAGGCTTATGAACTAGCCGATATGATAAATGCCGATGTCGCTGATATCAAAGAGGCGGTTATTAAAGCGGAAGCTCCGTCCGGCGGTCCGCCTTCCGGCGCCGCTTTCCAGGCCAATATTGCCGGTGATGATCTGCAAATTTTGGATAAAATCGCCAAAGATTTAGAAGGGCCTTTAAAATCTTTAGCCGCTGTTTCTAAAACCGAAATTTCTCTGAAAGATTCTCCGGCGGATTATACCTTCATGTTATCGCCGGAGCGTCTGGAACTTTATGATTTAAGCGCCGCTTATGTCGGCTCGGCTTTGAGATTAGCGATTACCGGAACAGAAGTGACGACGGTTATTGAAGGCGGCAAAGAAATAAAAGTTTTAGCCAAGTTTGCTCCAGAAAAAATTCCCGATTTGGCGGCCATTCAAAACTTACAAATTTTAAATACTAAGAATCAGCCGGTTTTCTTAAAAGACGTGGCGACGATTAAGCTTGAACCGTCGGTAGCCACAATTACGAGAATTGATCAGCGCCGCACCGTTCTTTTAACCGCCACTTTAAAAGGCGGCGCTAACGCCACTTTAGTGGTTTCCGAATTTCAAAAGAAAATTAAAGATTACGAATTGCCCTCCGGCTATGAAATTACTTACGGCGGTGAAAGCGAACAAAATACGGAATCGGTGATGTCTATTTTACAAGCGATGGTAGTAGCTTTTTTATTGATTATTTCCACGTTAATTATTCAGTTTAATTCTTTCAAAAAAGCGGCCATTGTCTTAGTAACTATTCCGCTGGCTTTAATCGGCGTCTTTTTCGGGCTGGCTCTTTCGCAATTAACTTTGTCTTTTCCGGGTTTAATCGGCATTTTGGCGCTCTGCGGAATTGTGGTAAAAAACGCGATCATTTTAATGGATAAGATTAATTTGAATTTAAAAAGCGGCATCGCTTTCAACGACGCGATTGTCGACGCCGGCAAATCGCGTTTAGAAGCGATTTTTATCACTTCCATTTGTACGATTTTAGGCATTATTCCGATTACTTTTTCCAATGAAATGTGGCAGTCTTTAGGCGGCGCGATTATTTTCGGCTTATTATTATCATCTTTCTTAACTTTATTTATCGTCCCGACGCTCTTTATGTCTTTTATAAAAGATGAAAGGAGACATTAGACGAGTCAGAATAAATTGGTCTTTAATTATTAATAACTATATGTCTAATCCCGTCAAAACAAATTTTAAAACCGAATGGTTCGCTGTCGCCTTAATTATCCTCGGTTTTTTGGCTGGTTTTTATTTTTATCGTCATTTTCCGAGTTTGGTGCCGACGCATTGGAACATTCAGGGCGAAGTTAACGGCTATAGCCGTCCTTTTGCCGCCGCCTTTGCCATTCCTTTGATGATGCTGGGCCTGTACTTGATTTTTACCTTCTTGCCGTATTTGGATCCAAAAAAAGAACAATATGCCAATTTTGCCAGCGTCTATCATCATTTCAAAGATTTAATCGTTACTTTTTTGTTTGTTTTATATATGATGGCCAGTTTAAGCGGCTTGGGCTATAAAATTAATATCAGTTTCTGGGCGCCAGTTTTAGTTGGTCTATTATTTATAATTATCGGCCTCTTGCTAGAGAAAGTAAAAACCAATTGGTTTTTAGGCATCCGGACGCCCTGGACTATGTCGTCAGAAAAGGTCTGGGCGAAAACGCATCAATTAAGCAGCCGCGTGCTGGTGCTGGCCGGCTTACTCATCGCCGCTACGGTTTTAGTTCCCGCGCTTTTTAAAACGATTTTGTTTATTCTCGCCGTGGCTTTAATTGTTTTTGGTTTGCCGGTTTATTCCTATTTTCTTTACGCCCGGGAGAAGAAAGAGAAAAAATAATTTAAAAATCAAAGCGACGCGATAATTTATATTTGGATATGAAAAACCCCTGGTTGCGCGTGAGCGAATCAGGGGTTTTGGTAGAAGTACCTTAGGAAAGGTTCAATTAGGAAAAGAATTATTGAAAGGATCACTAAATAATCCTTTGTTGTTGGCATTTATTTCCGCCTCTTTTTTTTCAAAAGCCGCTCTTTCTTCCGGGCTTATGCTGGCGAGATAATTTTCCCGAATAATATTGACGGTGATCAAAAGACCCATCAGAATTATTAAAATCGCGCCCAGAAACATTAGAATTTCGCTTATTCCTTGGATTTGATTAGCCAAACGGGAAAAATTTTCGGCCAGGCAATTGGTCAGGATTAGCAGAATGCTTCCACTACCGAAAAATAAAAGTCCGATCCCCGAAAACATCAATATGGCAATTTTTCCTTCAATAAGTTCTTCGCCGCTCTTAAGCCATTCACGGATTTTTTCCCGATAGGATCTTTCCGGGAGGTTCTTGTAGTAAATAGTCCAGCCAGCCGGAATCAGGCAACCGAGGATAACTAGACTGAAGAAAACCGGCCAGGATAGAATCGTCTGGCTGACAACACCGTAAATCCGGAAAAAACTCAGGATCCAGAAAATGATCAGGAAGGAACTGCTCACTAAAGAAGTCGCCAGAAGCGAAAAAATCGCGATTTTGCGGTTAGACTTGATTAATTTCCGACCGAGGAAAAGGAAGGAAGCAAAACCGCCGAACCACCAAACAATTGCCTGGCTTTCTTTAGTCGTTAAATCAAAGATCAGAATGATTATTTGGCCGATGATAAGGAAGATGACGCTGACCGCCAGCACTTTTAAGAAAGAGCGGTAGTGTTTTAAAAATTGGTAGAAGGATCCGACGGCCGATAAAAAATTAATGAGGTCAATCGTTAAGTCAAAATGCCAGTAGGGGTTTCTTTCTCTTGGTTCAGCCCAAGGATGAGCGGTAATCTTGGGGTTTCGCAGCACATTGGAAATAAGCATCTCCATAAGAATAAATAATATTAGAGCAGTATAAATAAACGGTTGATGCAGAGTGGTCAGGGGGCGTAAGAAGATAAGCTCATCTCCAGGGTAATCAGTCAGAGCATTTTTGACGATTAAGTTGCCCAAGAAGAAAAAGAGAAGGGCGGCGCCAATCAGGGTGACGGTCAGGCAGGCGAAAAAACTAATTACTTTTCGCCCAGCTTTTTTAAGAATCATTAAGCCGATAACGAGATAAATCGCTAAACCGGTGAAATAATTGACCGTAATGGTCTGTTCGGGGATGAAACCCAGAATGATGCCGCTGATAACCATAATTAAGAGTGCTGCTAATATTGCTAACAGCACATCAAAGAAAAAAGATTTTTTCATGGGAGATAGGATTTGGTTTATGGTAAATACTGAATTTGTTGAATAATTGGCGGAATATATGTTGATTTTATGTTATCAAAGAACCAATTCTCATATTTCACCATTTTGCAATTTTTTTGTCAATGTTTTATTAACAGGTCAAAAAGAGTAAAATAGAAAGGTCGTATTTATTAATAAGATAAACATCTTTATTAATAAAGGTTAATTTATGATCAAAGACATGCCCCTGGCTACGCATTTTCGTCCCAAGATTTTAAGCGAATTTGTCGGCCAGGAAAAAATAATTAATGAAAAGAGCTGGCTTTATAGCGCGATTAAAAATGATCAGGTGCCCTCGTTAATTTTTTGGGGTCCGCCGGGAAGCGGCAAGACGACCCTGGCTTTTATTATTGCCAAAGAGACTAAAGCGGAATTTATTGAATTAGGCGCGACAACGAGCGGCGTTAAAGATTTGAAAAAAATCGTGGAGCGGGCTAAGGAAACTAGACGCTTAGGAACGAAAACAATTTTATTCATTGATGAAATTCACCGTTGGAATAAAGCCCAACAGGATTCACTTTTGCCGCAAGTAGAAAACGGTACGATTATTTTAATCGGCGCGACGACTGAGAATCCGAGTTTCGCGATTAACGGCGCCTTACTCTCTCGCGCTAAAGTCGTAGTTCTAGATAATTTGACGGTCGGCGATTTAGAAACGATCGTTAACCGGGCCGCTAAAGAATTAAAAGTTAAATTAACATCGGAGGTTAGCGGTTTAATCGCGAAACTAGCGAACGGTGACGCCCGCAAAGCTTTAAATTTATTGGAAAGCGCGATTGAATCCGGCCAAAAATTAACGGCTAAACTAATTAAGGAAATTATTAACAAACCGAATTTATTATACGATAAAGACGGCGAAGAGCATTATAATTTAATCTCCGCTTTGCATAAATCCATGCGCGGCGGCAGTGCCGATGCCGCGGTCTATTATTTGGGTCGAATGATTGAAGCCGGCGAGGATCCTTTATATATTGCCCGGCGTTTAATTCGTTTTGCTTCCGAAGATATCGGTTTAGCTAATAACAGCGCTTTGATGCTGGCGACAGCGACTTACGAAGCCTGCCATAAAATCGGTTTGCCGGAGTGCGGCGTTAACTTAGCGCACTGCGTTATTTATTTGGCGAAATCACCGAAGAGCATTGTCGCTTATTTTGCTTATGGAAAAGTCCGCGCCGAAATTGAAACTTCGGGAAATTTGCCCGTGCCGTTGTATTTGCGTAACGCCCCGACTAAACTTATGAAAGATTTAAATTACAGCAAGGGTTATAAGTATACGCCTCTAGAAGATGACTCTAACCAGGAATATCTGCCGGAGAAATTAAAAGGGAGGAAGTTTATTTAAACAATATGCCGCCTAAAAAAATCAGCGTACTTGGCCTACTGAGCCAAAACGAAGAAAAAATCGCGACGCTTTACGCTATTTTTGCTAAAGTCTTTCCTCTCCAAGAAAAATTTTGGCAGAATTTGGTTAATGAAGAAAAAGAACATGCCGCGGCCTTACGCAAGCTCGATTTGGTTTATGGCCAAAATCCCCGGGCTCTTAAAGATAGCCCCTATAGCCAAGCCATTATTGATTATGTCAGTAAATTCATTGATGAAAGTATCGCGGAGGCCAGGCAAGCCGGGATTAGTTTAGCGCAGGCGCTTATTATCGCTTTAAGAGTGGAGCATTCCCTGATTGAAAAGAAAAACTTTGAAGTTTTTTCGCCGCAGGTTTTGGAAATAGAAGTTGTCTTGGAAAGGCTAAACAGGGAAACTAGAGGGCACGCCGCCCGGTTGAATAAATTAGCGAATCGGGAGAAAATTGAGTTAGGCGATAATCTAAATAACGGTTAAGAGTTTAATTTGTTCAGGGCCATTTTATAGCCGCGACCGGTAAAATTATGAATCAGGTTGCGGTTATTATTTTTGTTTAATTTGTGGCGCAGACTGGCGATATGCGCTTCAATAGAATTAGAAAAAGGATCGGCGTTATAATCCCAGACATGCTCTAAAATTTGTTGTCGGGAAACGATCTGATTAGAGTGACGCAGCAGATATTCTAGGAGCGCGAATTCGCGGCGCGTCAGATAAATTTCTTGGCCGCCGCGTTTGACGACTTTACTTTTCGCGTTTAAAGTCAGATTATCAATTTTTAAGATTTCCCCTTCGGTTTTTTCCGGCCGTTTTAGTAAAGCGTTGAGCCGCAGCAGCAGTTCTTCGAACAAAAACGGCTTAGTCAGATAATCGTCAACGCCGAGATCAAACATTTCTTGTTTTGATAAAAGCTCGGAGCGAACCGTTAGCATCAAGACCGGGATGTGCCGGTTTTCTAAACGGATTTCTCTTAAAACTTTGGGGCCGTCCATTTTTGGCAAATTGTAGTCCAGGATAATTAAGTCGTAATTGCCGGTGCGGCCTAAAAAAGCGCCGCGTTCGCCGTCAGGGGCGATCTCTACTAAAAACATTCGTGCTTCCAGGCCTTGTTTCAGGAGTTCGGCGATGGTTGGGTCATCGTCAATGATTAAAATTTTCATAGATTTTTTTCGCTCGGGCTTCGCCGCGCTGGCCAAGCCGTTAGAGCTTAATTAATAATAATTTAAGTCTAGCAAAAGCCAGATAAAGACAGCCTAAAGTTTTTCTAAAGAAAAGATAAAGATTGTGGATAGGTATTTGATTTTGATTGCTCAGAGGTGTATGGTGCTAGTGTGCTTGTGGGGCGTCAGCCCTGCTCGGCTGCGTAAGCTGAAGGCAGGCACAATAAAAAAGACTTCGCCTCGAAGTCTTTTTTATTACTAAGTTTGATTATTGTATTAATGTATTAATTTTTTGTTCTGAGGACTGATAAAGTTATTGCTAGAAATAACTTTTTGGCCGCTTAATTTTTCAAAATCTTGTCTGGCTCGCCCCGCGACTCCACCACCCTTTTTAGCAGAGACAGTATTTTTTTTAAAACCAATCGCTAAATCTTTTTCAGCGATATGGCGGGTTGATAATTCAGCTAAAGAAGTGAATATCAGCTCAGCCTCGGTCATATTATCGCGTAAATTATGGCCTTTCAGATTTTTTAATTTTTTATGTTCTTGGACGTTAAGACCACTCCATTCTTTATGGATAATATTAGTTAGGGCAGCAAACTCATCCTCTTCTGAGATTTCATGATTTGCCCAATAATCAGTTAATTTATTTCTAATTTCTTGCCCGCGCATTCTTTGTTCTATCCATTTCACTGAACGACCTAACATTAACCAGTTTCCTCTAGCGCGGTTAACTCCAATTTCCGGGTCAACAGTTTCTCTGAGTCTTTCATAGCCGACTTTAGCTAGCCAAAGCTTAAAAGGCTCAGCTTTGGGGGAGGGGATAGATTGGACTAGTCGAAGAATTGTTTCGACATCAGCGACGTCAGTATCATAAAATTTTCCGTCGGGAGATTTCATTTTCAGTTGTCCGATTTTTTCGGACAACTGGCTACCTTCTTGTTTAAGCTTTGTTTTTAAGTCGTTCCAATATTTACGAGGACGATCATTTTTAGCCAAAATTCTTATAATATCCACTAAGCTAAAAACCCACTTTTCCTCTTTTTCTAGCCAAACCCGGCGCACCGGTTCATTCTCAAAAATAGCAATTGATTTTTTAGAATTAATATTACTCATATTTTTTATAAAATAATAAATTTAACCACTTTCAGTATAGCAAATTAGCGATGATATTTCTATGAAATTTTAATAAAATTTGCTTAAACATTTGAAAAATAGTAAAATAAAGAAGTAATAAAAATATGAAAACTGTTTTGTCCAATCAAGAACCCAAAGGAACGGCCGACTGGCTGCCGGAGGAGTTTTTAATTAGGAAATATATTTTTGACTCGTGGCGTAAGATTTGTTTGCGCTATGGTTTTGAGGAATATTTGACGCCTTTGGTTGAATCGGCGGATATTTATCGCGCTAAATCCGGGGAAGATATCGGCGGGAAAGAGCTCGTAACTTTTAATGATCTGGGCGGTCGGGAACTGTCTATCCGGCCGGAAATGACGCCGTCAGTGATGAGAATGGTCACTAAAGTCTATGGGTCTAGCCCGAAGCCTTTGAAATACTTTTCTATTGCTAATTTCATGCGCAACGAGAAGCCGCAACGGGGAAGGAACCGTGAGTTTTGGCAGTTGAATTGCGATATTTTTGGCAGTGATGAGCTTTCGGCCGATGTGGAAATCTTGCAACTATCTCTGGACTTGATGTTGGAATTTGATCCGCCACAGGATTCCTTTGTTTTAGCCCTTAACAACCGGCGTTTAATTGACGCTGTTTTAGAGCTAAGCGGGGCGGCTAAACTAAAAGAAGCCGAGAAGCTGACGGTGGTTAGGACTTTAGATAAATGGGCCAAGCTAAGCCGGGAAGATATTAAGATGCGTCTAGAACAGTCTGGACTTAAAGTCGCTTCTATTATGATTTTGGAGAAATTTATGGCTAGCCAAAGTCTAGAGGAATTA
>Ga0265297_10009852_pt1 | contig 12198 bp, 34 predicted proteins | sample Munlanlwell13791_FD_192502 | JGI IMG/M metagenome (GOLD analysis project Ga0265297, IMG submission 192502) | Leachate microbial communities from a municipal landfill in Southern Ontario, Canada - Leachate well 137-91 | ecosystem: Engineered > Solid waste > Landfill > Unclassified | place...
TGTGCGTATGGCAAGGACTAGGCTTTCACGGTTACAGGTGATTACCCTGACTATGCAGGAAACACAAGAGGAGATACTTAACCCACGTAGGGAACACAGGATGGCTTCTAGGACTTGGAGACATACACTTGCAAGGAATTTGTATGCCCTTGGGGGTGGGTGGAGAGAAGAAATGAAGTCAATACTTGAAATGCAAGCAGAACAACAGGCTGCCGATATAGCGATGAGGGAATAATAATATAAATGGCTATGGCGTTGCAAAATAAACCATCAGTGAGATTAGTAGATGATACTCCTAGGGCTTTAATTGTCCCTGGGCAAGATGATGTTATCCTGAAACCTGATGATTTTGTAAGTTGGAGAGGTTGGGAACGCCTTTGCTTGGGGATGAATCTACGTGCGGATGATTTTAAGGACTTGGATAATTATAAAAGATATTGGTATGTGGCTTATAGGCTTACTGAGGGGATAATCATTGTGTCAGGTGATTTTGGTAGCGGAAAATCATTATGGATGTATAAAATAGCTTGGGACTTGCGTAATCTTTTTGGCAAGAAGTGCACATTTGATGTCCCGCCATTAGAGACATTTGGTGATTATCGAACTATTAAAAGCCATGAATTTACTGATGAACTGGAAAAAATAGGCAAACTGGCTGAGGTAGAAAAACAGGTAGAGTTGGGGCATATGTCAAGGGCTGAATTTAACGAGCAATTAGATGAAGTTAAGTTATTCAATGCGACAATAGGAATAGACGAATCATATGATAAATTAGAAAAAAGGCGTTCTAATAACTTTTCTATTAACATGGGGCATCTCATGATGAAGGTCAGGCATTTCCACAACCTGTTTATTCTGGTGTCGCCAAAAGCTAATCGTATAGATAGGGGGATGGCATATGATATACGCTCGCATGAAGTGTATTGCAGTAGAGACCAAGCGACAAATGAGTGCAGATATAGAATTTGGAGGAAAGTGGATGGTGCATGGACTAGCCATACGCTTACTCCATCAAACTGGTCGCATTTATGGAAAACGGACAATATTATAGGCAGTTCTATCCTAAAAGTGAGAGCTTAACGATGAAGAATTTGAAAAAGAGGTGAAACATGGGATTATTTAGTAAGAAGCAAGAAGTAGATGATTTACCACCTGAGCCTAAACCAGCGAAACCGTTCACAGTAAGTTTCGGTAGAGGCCCTTCGTCCTATGAACCAAGGGGAGTGGGTGCTTATGGGCTTACGCCATTAGGGAGGAAGGCAGTAAGGGATATGGACTCTAACGATATTGATTTTCAGATAATGGCTACGGTGGAAGAAAATGGTGCATTGACTATTGGAAAGATTGCCGAAAATACACATATGAGTGTACCAAAGGTGCAACAGCGTATGTTGAGTCGTCAGGGATTAGTGGCAGGTGGGTTTATGAAAAAAGTGGGTGCTAGTGGTGAATAAATACAACAAGGTATTGTTAGCCGTTATAGGTGCTATCTTGCTGGTTATTCCTGCTGGATGCACATGTTCTAACGGTATGGTAGCGGTTGATTGTTATGGTGATTTAATTCCCTGTGATACTGGAATATATGATATAGGCAGTGCTGTTAGTAGTTGGGCAAATGAGTGGGTAGGATTTTTATGGCTTACGGATGATTGTTATGATGATTTATCTATATCTATGGCACAGGTGAGAGCACCTGCTTCTCTTTCGCCAACGTGGACACCTTATAAATCAAGCCAAGTTCCTGCTTTTAGTGACACTCAAGTTAATGTTCTGTATTTCTCTGCCCAGTTACCACATTCCTATAAAGAGGGTAGCAATTTAGAATTTCATATCCATGTAGCGTATCCAGATGCCGTTGCTGGTAATTCCGTATGGTATTTTACATATTCATGGGCTAATATAGGTGATGCTTTTCCTGCCCCTTCTAGTGCTACTGTAACCAAATCAAGTATTGGTGTTGTGGATGGTCATCAGCTAATAGAGTTAAAAGCAGATATTGATGGTACGGGCAAGAAGATATCATCAATATTATTGTGTTCTATCCAGCGAACAGGCACTCATGGTGATGATAATTACGGCAATGTTATTTATTTAGTAAGTGGTGATTTTCATTATCAAATTGATAGCTTGGGTAGCAGAACGATGGATGCTAAATAGGGAGAAATGTTATGGATATAGCTGATTTATTGTTTATATGTGTAATAGGGATACTGGCTATCTTGTCTACGGTTGCTATATTTGTATGGCGTGGGATAGTATGGTTGAGCTTTATTAGCGGTGTCATGTGGTTGCTTTTAGGGTTTTTCTTTATCACAAAGACACAAGCTGGAACTGAATTATTAGAGTTTCAAGAGTATGTTCAAATTATGTTTCTTGGAATTGGGGTGGTGATGTTTTTCAGTCCTATGTGGTTAAAACAAGCCAATAACCCTAATATATTGGAGAAGGATGCCCCCAATGATATAAATATATGGGGAAGTGATGAACGATATAATAATGAGGATTTAAGGGAGTTTGGTATTAAGCCGAAGGGGAAGAAGAAAGTTGAATAAGAAAAACATTGTATTTATAGTTTGTGCCTTTGCTGTATTCCTGTTGGGTATGTTTGTAGCAGGCCCTTGGGTTCAGCATAATTGGATTGAACCAAACCAGCCGTATTTAATTGTAGACCCAGATGTTAAGGCTAAGATTGGGTGCGAATATGATTATTTAACCTATGTTCCAGTAGAGATAACGGGTAGAAATCCCAACGAAGGGGTAAGGTTTCCAGTAACATCAATCCCGATTGAGATTAAACAATACGTGCATTATCCAGATTCATGGAACAGTCCTTGGAATCCATATAATCCAGACAACCAATTCAGTATGGTAATACAGGTTGTTGGCACACTGTTAGTATATCTGATTGGTGGTGCTTTCATTATTTATTTGTTGATACTTTGGCGCAAGGGTAAATTAAAGAAGTTAGCCAAAAAAGATTAAGGGTGATGAGTAGACTATGGTAATCTTTAAGTGGTTTTGGGCAGTAGTATTTAAGCATGGATGGTGGAAGTTTCATCCTAAAGATTGGGCTGAAATAAAGCAGAATAAGGATAAACTTACACAAAAGATGGTGCATTTTGATGCATTACCAGAGATGTACAGGAAACGTGGCATGAAGATTCACGGCATCAAATGTAAAATATGTGGTCGAAGCTGGTATACAACATATCCGCACCAGTTATGTAATAATCTTGTTTGTTGGTGGAAGTATTATGCTTAGTGGATTATCTGAAATAGCAGTTGTGGGAATTATAGTTGGTGGGCTAATATTGCTTATGGCAATACTGGGCTTGGTTGATGAAATAGTAAAACTAATATCATGCATGTTAAGGGGAAAATCAAAAGTGGAAAGGAGAAATAATGCAGTTAGACAATAAGGATTTAATGGCAATTGCACGTTCTAGGGTGCAACGGGGAAAGTTTATGATTTGGTTATTGGGATTGGGATTGCTGTGGGTTTCAGCCATGTTGGTAGGATTGATTATGTGTGAGCAGATTGCTAGTTTACTATACTGGGTACTTTGGTCGATGGTAGCTTTTGTAGTAGGATTGGTTGTTTTTATGGCATATATTGAGATAAGGGCGAAGAAATTGTTTGCCAAACTAAAGAAGGAGGTGTAGAGAATTGGCAATACCGTTTATTAAACAAAGTTGTGACCAAGTTGCACTGATAGAGTCGGCATTATACGGGACTGGGTGTATGATGAAGGTAGCACCTACACATACTCCAGTGCGTGTTTTTGAGGTACAGAAAGAGTTCAAACCAGTTATATTTATCAACGAGTATGAATTACAGGCTCGTAATGGGCTATTTCCTGTTAAGTTGCAGTTTAAATATGACATTAACGGGAATATAGGGTATATCATTACCAATCGCAAGGGGCTTGATAGATTGACTGAAATAATGCCTGAAACTTTTAAGTCTGTTAATACTGAAACAAAAGATGAGGAAGTTACAATTGAAGTCCGTCCGTACACGAAATATCAACCCAAAACAGCGTAATCTGATTGTACTGCTGATAATCATTGGTGGGATTATATTGATAGTTGGTGCTATTGCCTTGGCTATGAGCCAGTATTGGTGTGAGCCATGCCAAGTAATTAAAATAATTGGAGGATAAAATGTTTGAAGGGATATTGGAAGCATTGCAGAGCCTTGATTTATTGTCTATGGGAATCGGGATAATTCTGACCGTACTAATGTTTGCAGTTGTACGCATGAAAGTTTGGAAGAAACCCAATAAAGAGGTTAAGTAAAAGTAAAGTAGTCTACATGGGGGATTCCTTTTCCATGAGCACTTCTTGTTTAAGGAATCTCCCTGCATTATAAGAGAAGTTCTTTCCGCATTCGTTGCAAATCCATCCAACAATGTAAATGCTGTTGACTAATGATTTTGGGTTGGTGGTGGCTTGGACTGGCAACCATGTTCCTTGGCAATCTCCGTTGTGGCATCTTGGTAATTCCGTGATATTGAGGTTCAGGTTTATTTGCGAGGCGGGGTTTACGGCATAAGAATATTCTTCCTGTGGTTGTTCGGGCATTGAAAACTCCTTAATGTTTATATGGAATAGTATAACAGATTATATAAGTAAAAGCAATAAGTTGACAGTGTGTGGTATAATAGATTATACAGAGAAAGGAGTTATATTATGAAAACATGGTTAATCAGTATATTGGTTAGTTTAGTCGTGATGGGAAGTATTCTGATTGGGGTAATGTGGTCAGCTACTAATGAATTAAATTCCGAAATTAATAGGCTGAATGCCGAGGTAGATAGTTTAAATAATGATAATGCTAAATTGGTTGCTGATAACAGTCAACTAGTCAAGAGTACATTTCTAAAGTCGTTTGAAAATGAAAAGGCATTGGAACGATTTATAAAATCCTCTGATACCAGTAAGCAATTTACTGGAGATGACTATGCTTCAGAGGCTTGCATAAGCCTGATGATGGAAGCAAGGGAAAGTGGTTATTGGATGGGTATGACTGTTGAAAATATGACAAATGAGAATATTTGGAGTGCCATATACAGCAGAGCTATAAACAGGTCATCCGTGAAGTGGTATGCCTATAATGTGGCAATTGTAGGTGATGCCGATGTATATTTGGTTGACCCTGTTGGCGATGTTGCTTACTACTATATTATGACGATGGGGGGCGACTTTAGTAAATATTCAGAGTCCAAGGTGAGTGATATACCAACTTTACCGTATGACAGGATAGCAAAATAGATTGACATTTATAGGTATGAATAGTAAGATTAAAATATGCAATACCTTAAACTTGATAATGCGGAATTAAACAGGCAATCACGCATATCTGCTACACAGAAGGATGCAATAAAATCTCTAGTTTCGTCTATTAATGAGGGTTATAAAGTTCCAATAGAAAGGCGTTCCGAGACATTTCAGGTTGGGCTAGATGACGATATTAATAAGTTAAACAAAGCACTTAGATTATATGGGGTACAACATATAGTGGCTATGGGCGAGAAGGAAGATGAGTTTACAGCAGAAGAGGATATAAAGGACACCGAAGAAGATGAAAGTTTAGGCAAGGAAACTCAAACCGAAACCCCACAATCAGTAGATTATGTATCAGCTAATGGGTATTATGGCGGGGAAGTACCCCTTAGTGATATTGACTCAAATAAATGGTTCTATGACCCTGATAATGTGCAGTGGGTTGGTTATCCTAAAGATAAAGATTATGCAAGTTGTACAGATGGCGAGATTGTTAGGGTATCAAGGTATTCAGTTCCTGATTGGGAGGTTTATGTGCCATTGGAATACCAACGTTCTAAAGATTATCAAGCGAAAACAAAACCAAAAGTATCCGTTCCTACACAGGTATATGGTATATCAAGGAATCGTGGGAAGTTTACACCAAGGGTCGGGCGAAGTGTTGGGCGTATCCTACAGTAAATATTGAGCAGATGGAGATAAGGGCTGCCTTATTTTTTGGCATACCAGCGATTATATTAATAGTGTTAGCTGTGATGCTGGATAACAGCATCTTGATGTGGATTGGGGTGGGAATATTCTGTATAGCAGGTGCAATCTTTGCATTTGACCAATTTCAGTGAGGAGAAAATAATGAAGAATGGATTACTTTGTTTATTTATTTTAGGGTTACTTTTCTCAGGTTGTTCGTTTATTCCCAATGAAGTTGGTACGGCTATTTCCATTTATAAGGCTGTGGATTCGGCTGTAAAGGCAAGTGATACGTCATATCAATCAGCCCTTGCATAGGAAATTCCGCATTCTAAGTCGTAGTTATCGTAGCCTACGTTATATTTACAGATGTCATCGTCAGTCCCTTGAAAGTCATTAATCATCAAACGGCATAAGCTCATTTTCTTATAAACCTTCCTTTATCATCTCTTTTAATAATCAATACCTCTGCATCCCCCTTAACCTCTACAACCTTTAAATCAGGCTCTAGAGGCTTCAGCGTAATGGTTTGTTGGCATTTAGGGTTAGTACACCGATACCTCTGATAAAACTTGCCAGTCTTTTTATCTGGTGTTGTTTTACCTGCCTTTATAAGTGATTGCTGTTTACAGGTGGGACAGATTAAATCACGGGCATTACTTCTTCTCATTTAAAAATCACCTACTCTTAAATAAATGTTCCAAATAACAAATAATACACCATATATAAAACTTAACCATATAAAAGGAAATGTAATAGTAATATCAAAGGAAATTGGTATTATGTAACCGAGATAATAAGCGGGTGCATAGTTATACATAAAGTATAGAGCTATGTGCAACATTGCAGTTGTAAATAATATCCATGACAATACTACAACGGTAGTGAAGATTAAATCCCTTGCATTACTTCTTCTCATTGTGTTCTCCGTTATGATATTTGCGTAATAAATTAGAGTAAATAGCACCAGCTATAATAGTTGCTATGATTCCGCAGGATGATGTAAGAATCCAATACCAATCTTGTTTTAGTAATGCATTAACAAGAACTGTGGTCATTATGAGGAGTGGAAGTAATTGAATAACGTAAAAAATCATTTATTTCTTCTCCTCTAATATTAATGGCGTTGTAATGCACTCATCCAGCAAGCACTCATTAGAATACTTGCAGCTAGAAAAACAATGATAGCTTGCCAATCCTTTTGCCAATTAATGTTGATATATACTATATAGCCAAGTATTAGAGTTACTAGAATCAATGAAATCGTAAAAATCTTGCCTATAGGATGACTCCATTTTAGTTTGTCTCTCATTTACTTTATCTCCTCCATAATCAATGGTAGCCAAATAGTTTCAAATACAAAAGATGCAAAAGCATGAAGTTCTGGCGGCTTATTCTGTGATTGTAGTTTCTTAATATCATCAAAGCCAGTGGCTTCATCTATGAGTCTAACTATTCCAATAGATTGTTTAGGGATAAAGTTGAGATTAGTTCCTTGCAGTCTATTGAATTGCTCAACTAAACTATCTTGCATCATTGCTTCCATGAGTACCTTTTCAAAGCTCAGTGGATTTTCAGGAAAAGGCTTGTCACATTCTCCATCAAGTAGCATCTCTCTAATCTTTGGCTCTGTTTCTATTAGCTTACAAGAAGTAGTGCCATCTTCGTGCGCTATTAATTCAGGGCATCTCTTTGTGAGTAGAACTGCATAGCCGTATTTAAGTTGTGAGAATAGGCAGGGATTCCATTTACAGCAGTCACCACAGCGGATGCATTTAATGGTTTCTATCATATTTGTCCTGCATGAACTCAAAGTATTGAGAACTTTGTATAGCATCTTCTATATCAGATAGAGGTCTTGATTCGTCAATGGCTCTCATTAATAATTCGTGTTTTTCATCAATTTCATTCATAATCTAATACTCCATTTCCTTATTTAAATCAACATAGATATTGTGTCTACTTGAAATAAAGTCAGCAATATGTAATAGCTCCCCCAATTTAGTAGGAGTAGGTAAAGGCAATCCGCCCCATCTGCCTGAGTGTTGCAAAATGGTATCTATTATTTGTTTAGCATATTTACAATTCGGCAGTATAAGTATGTTTCTTTCCCAGAAGCTCTTAACAAGTTGCGGATGTTCCGAAAGAGTATGTTCTGATTCTCCAGCTATTCCATACTTACAAATGTCGTGCAAAGAAGCTGCTGATATCAGGATATCTCTATCTAAATCGTTCAAGTCAGCCATTCTTGCTAAATGCTCTGCTACTGCAATAACTCTTAGGGTATGAATTACTTGTCCTTCTTTACCGTTCTCATCTTCTTTGTGGTATTTACCTGTGGAAGATGAGGCTTTATCCCAAAATGCTTGGGGTGCATGAGCCATCATAGCCATAGTCCAAGAACGTATGCTGTCGTTTTCTATTGAACTCATGGCTTCGCAGAGTTGCATTGATGGTGTTTTAGTCATTCAGTATTCCTTAATTCCCTGTAAAAGCGTTATATATCTCATGTTCAGTGGCTATGCAACGGCGAACCAATGAGATTTTTATCCATTCCTTAAATCCTACCCAAAGGATAGCCACATAGATACCACGTAATCCTATCCAACCCCCATCGAACTTATAGACTTGCTTATTGTTCTCTTTGCATATCTTCATTTTACACTCCGTGTTTCTCTTTAAACCTTCTTAATTTCGCAGATAAACGATTACGGTATTTTATAGCTAATGTAGTACCTTCATCTATTCCATTAGCTTCATTCCCATTACTATAATCTCCGTGGTCTATAAAGTTTATTAACTGTTCTGATAATTGTACTGATTGACGCAATTCTGCTCTAACTTTTTTGCTGATAAATGACATAACTTGCCCCCAACATTCGCTTTGATTGGTATCAGTACAATTAACACATTGATGTGTTTTCTTACAGTCATCAAGTATAATGGCAAAGATTTCTTGGTAGATATTCATTTTTCTTGTTCCTTGTTGTTTACAGGTGTTCCGTTATATGAAGGTTTATCAGCCCAATATCCTGTAGTTGGCCCACTGCCAGCAAAGCACATTCTTGTTGCTCTAATAAACTTGCTATTAGCATTTGGGTCATAGTGTCCCTTTACTACATATCCATGTCCATTGCATACACGGCATATTCCAATATCTACTAAATCACCTTTACATGAGCACCCACCTGCACCATTGCAACACTCTGTTACTAAACGGCCTGAGCCATTGCAAGAGGGGCATCTCTCATTATATTTGGCGTATTCTCTTGCCCCATCTATTTGGTCAGCCATATGGTCTTTATAGTCATCTATTGCTCGTTCGTAAACTACATCTCTAATATCCGGCATGAGAGAGTAGAAGTCTACATGAAATGTTTCCTGTGCGATTTCCTCAGCTTTTTCTTGTATCCATCCTTTATAGTCCATTATATTTCCTCCATATCTAATCAGTGTTTAATTTGAAAACATTTTCAGGTAGGTTATGGAAGTTACGGCAGATTAGAAACATTCCATTTGTTGCTTCTAATGTTAATACATCTTGTGTACAGCCATGTAACTTCATAAAGGGACACAGTTTGTTGTCACAAAGTACAGTTGTTGAGAGTTTTCCGAACTCTTCTTTAATCATTCCCATAATTACCTTCTAAAATGGGTATATGTGCGTGTATTTCCGATTTGTATATAATCTGTGGGTACTGGTCTAGGTTCAAACGTGGCAGTACGCTTTGGTAGTTCATTGTTAGGATTGTGCTTACATACTTTACAATGCTCAGGGGAAGAAGAATCACATAAGGCGGTAATCTCGTTTAGTGGACAAGGAAATTTACTATCATTCATAAAAACACACTCCAAATCTAAAAATGTACTTGTATTGTATCATATAATTTGTTATAATGCAACTAGGTAGTAGATGGAACTGCGAAAGATAATGAAGGATTTGAGGGATGCGCTCGAATAACAGCACGAATAAGGGCGCTTTCAATCTTTAATTTAAGATTTTAGAGTCCAACATCCCTTGCAAATTGCCATCTGCTACCACTAATATAACAAAGGTCTATCATGGGAATATCAGTAAAAACTAAATCAACATTGTCGGAGAGTTATAAAACTAGGCAAGTGTATCGCAAGAATGGGGAATTGCGCCATTGTATTATTTGCAGGGAACCATTCTATGTCAGGGCATCGAAGGTAAAATATCGTCCTCATGGATTCAAGACATGTCCTACTTGCAACGATATACTGCTGAAAAATAAACCACCGAAACCTATTTGGATTGATAATAAACGTTATAGTATCTTTGATAAATGCCCATATTGTAATGAATATCTCTTTTGGCACTTTGGTTGTAAATGTGATGATAAATATACTTATGATGGGAGAGAATTAGCAAGGTGATAAAAGCAGAGACCGAATTAGAAAAAAGAATACTGAGCGATGAGGATTTGCGGAATGGCTTGGAATGGGGCGAACCAAGATCGGGTCATCCAGAGGGCAAGGTTATCTTACATGTACAGCAGATATTAGGCATGATTGATGCACAGGAGATAAAAGGTGATAAACGAGAGAAGTTAAGGCTACTTGCCATCATTCATGATTCCTTTAAAGAACGGGTAAATCGTAAAGAATTGAGCATGGGCGGAAAAAATCATGGTAGTCTGGCAAGGGAATTCGCACAGAAATATATTAATGATGAAGATTTGCTGAATATGCTTGAATTGCATGATAAGCCGTATTCAATTTGGCGAACATATAAAAGAGAAGGTAAATTCAGAGAAGTAGCATTTGTGCATATGATAGATAGGATAAAGGATATCCAATTGTTCTTGGACTTTGTAAAGTTGGATGGCGGGGTCAAAGGCAAAAGCTCTGAGCCAAGAGACTGGTTTGAAGATAAACTCAGGGAGTATAATAAGGTATGAGCGAATATATTAGATTCTTTGAGCAGTTCAAGAATAGTAAAGCCATTATAATAGAAAATGTTCCCAAGTCAAGTGGCATGAGCCTATATGGTGCAGTGTTAGCATGGAATATGTCTCATTCAGATAAACGGATGCAGGCGATATTTGATAAACCACCACAGATGATAGGCTGTTGGGATTTTAAACCACCTATTTGGAGTGATGATTTTATTGACACATAAGAGTGTATGAATGTAATATTGAATTAAAACGGGAGGGTTAATATGAACAAGTGTATCAAATGTGGTGAGTTGACTACTAGAAAGGATAAGTGTGCGTTTTGTGGTGGTAAATTGAAAGTGTTAAAAAAGAAAGCCAAGTAATATTGAATTAAAATATATAGGAGTATTTGTATGGATTGTATAGAGATTGATATTGAAGATGTAGATAGGTATTTAGATATTAATGATAAGTCTTATCTTTTAGGGGTATTATTAAAAATACAGAATGGTAGGAATGAAATAAAAACAGGAGATATGAGTAAGTGATTAAACCTATCGAGGATAAATATCTAAAACAATTAATCCAAAATACATTGTTTGCAGTTAAGTGTGGCAATTGTAGTGTGGATGGCGGAACAGCGAATATATTGGGGCGTTTAGAAAAAGATGGATATCATTGTGGCCTAAATCCCAATACAGAATAGTTTGAGTTAAAATCATGTCGTGAAGTATATCATAGATAAGGAGAGTTAAGATATGGGACATACACCAGACCATTCAGCAAATTTCCCTAGACAATTCTATCTGTGTCCTAGATGTACTTAGGTAAGTTAGCTCATATAAGGAAACATCTAAAGGAAAGTAAGGATAAAATCAGGGAAAGTTGTGGCGAAGATTCTTGTACTTATAAAATAGTAGACTCTATATTTACGGAATTGTAAGAGGTTTATATATGGAAAAGAAAGTATTATTGGAATGGCAATTGGATATAGAAGATTTAGTTAAAAAGAGTTATGTGGAGCAACATGGCGATAGTAATGAGGATTTGCAGAGTTTAGTGGATGTAGCACAATTGAGACTTCTTGATTATCTAATAGATAAATGTAAGAAGGATTACCCGTTTTTACGTGGTACTGATATTTCTAAAAGGCTTTATGATATGGCAGAGGAAATGATAAAATGAAATATGTAGCTTACTATGGTGCTTGGGGGACTTCAATATTATGTCTAATGATAGTGCTTATATTACTTGTTAACAATATATGTAATATTCATACTATGTATGACCCAATTGAGGGTATATTGCGTGTAATCGAGAT
>Ga0265297_10009853_pt1 | contig 12197 bp, 11 predicted proteins | sample Munlanlwell13791_FD_192502 | JGI IMG/M metagenome (GOLD analysis project Ga0265297, IMG submission 192502) | Leachate microbial communities from a municipal landfill in Southern Ontario, Canada - Leachate well 137-91 | ecosystem: Engineered > Solid waste > Landfill > Unclassified | place...
GAGAGCCAAAAAAGTACAGATTTCGTAGTGGTCAGGGATTAGAGAATAGGGAATAGGGAATAGCGGTTGACCGCCTTCAATGGTAAGAATACTACTGCCGATACCGGAAATTTTTGCTCCGCAGGCGTTTAAAAAATTGCACAAGTCCTGGACATTGGGTTCGGCTGCAGCATTGCTGATGACGGTAATACCAGATAAGGAGACAGCTAACATGACGGCGTTTTCCGTAGCTGTAGGACTGGTTTCCAGGAGCCAGACGGCACCCGGCTTTGCCCGGCTACCGTCCAGGATGACATGGTTATTTTCAGTTTTTATGGTGACACCCAAGTCAAAAAATGCCTGATAGTGAGCGTCCAGTGGGCGGGCGCCTAGTGTACATCCTGCCGGTTGTTCGCTGCTTTCAGCTTTCTTAAAACGGGCCAGTAACGGTCCCCACAAAAGAGTGGTGCCACGAATACCTTTGGCAGAAGTTATGTCATGGGGTTCAATGCTCTCAAAAGTTACTGAAGAATTATCAATAACTAAAGTGTTGGTTTTTTTGTCCCAGTCTATTTTTGATCCCAGATGAGTGAGAATCTCGATGAGGCGGGTGACATCAGTGATATCGGGGACGTTTTTAAGGGTGACCGGTTTGTCAAAAAGGAGGGTGGCGGGAATCAGGGCGACGACTGAGTTTTTGGATCCGGAAGGAGTAATGGTGCCGGAGAGAACCTGACCGCCTTGGATTTTGAGATTCATGTGAAGTTATTATACCAACTCTGTCAGGCTGTGGATGGTTTTTGCGCTTGGATGCTTATCTTTATTTTTACGGTTCAACCAGACGGGATAAAGAATAGTTGTTTTTTGATCAAGTAATTCGTGAATAACGACGGGGTCATCGTCTACAATTGTGCATTGGTCGGGAAGTTCAGACAAAGCTTCGGTGATGGTTTTCCTACGGAATATAAAAATATTTTTTAAATCAAAAAGATCGTAAAGAGATGATTTTACTAATTTTGTTTTTTGGAATGCGGGAAAGCCTTCCGAGAAAATTCCGAGAGAATATCGCTTTTTAAGTTCGGTCAAGACATCGGTATCCGAAAATAAATTTTTGGAAAAATTATCACTTTCGTAAAATAAATTTTTGAGTAGTTCGTAAATTTTTTGCTGTTTTTCCAAACGAAATGCGTTTATAAGGTGTTTAATAAATTCTTCCGGGATATAGTCAGAGTGTTTTTTGAGAGATTTATGGTATTTGATGCGGACTTTTTCCAGTCTTTCAGGAGAAATTTTTAATAATTTAATAAATTTGTTACGGTAATATTGAGAAAAATTTTCGGTGTCAAAAAGAGTTTTGTCGATATCAAAAAGAAGAAGGGGTTTCATTTGTTGGATATATGATACACCAGTGTTACAATTTTTGTTGTGTATATAAATAAAATCCCCACGGCAGGAGAAAAAAGGGGACCATGGACGATTAAGAGCAGCCAGGTAAAATACCAAAATGATTGGATGCTAGTTCGGGAGGATGAAGTATTAAGGCCTGACGGTAAGGACGGGATATACGGAGTGGTAGAAGCAAGCTTTGGGGTGATGGTGTTACCGATGGATGAAGAGGGTAATGTTTTTTTGGTAAAGCAATATCGATATGGAGTAGAACGGGAAACCTTGGAAGTGGTAAGCGGGGGAATTGATGAAGGTGAGAATCCGATTAATGCTGCCAAAAGGGAACTTTTAGAGGAAACGGGACTTATGGCTTCGGAGTGGATTGAAATGGGGAAGGTAGATCCTTTTACGTCAATTGTCAGGGCGCCGTCATGGTTATTTTTGGCGAAAAAATTGGAAAAGACCGAAGCCCATCAGGATGATACGGAAAATATTGAGTTGGTGAAGATTCCTTTTGCCCAGGCTGTAAAAATGGCGATGGATGATGAAATATCAGAGGGAGTGGGACAATTGTTAATTTTTAAGGTAAATGAAAAATTAAAAAATGGCTGAACTGGTGTTTGGGTGGTCTCAGGTAAGTGATGGAAACATGTCACTTAAGTACGGAGACCCGGTAACCGTAAAAAATAATCGAGAGAGGTTTTTTGAAAAATTGGGGATCAACAGTGAGGACCTGGTGACGTTAAGTTTGTTAGGAGGGACAAATGTGACTACTGTAACAAGTCAGGATAAAGGGAGAATGTTGGAGGCAGATGCGGCAATTGCAGAGGAAGCAGGGGTCGGTCTTTTTATGGTAGTAGGTGATTGCTTTCCGGTAATAATGTTTGACCCCATAAAAAATATTTTAGCGTTGGCGCATTGCGGAAGATCCGGTATAGAAGGAAATATAGTTAATCGAGTGATTGAGCGATTGAGCTGTCAGGGAATAGATACGAAAGATTTAATGGTGAAGATTGGACCGGGAATAAAAAAGGAATCTTATAGATTTCCTAAGGAGGATTTAGACAAAAGAATTTCTTCCGGGGATAATATGTGGAAGCCATATCTTCAGGTAGATGAGAATGATTGGACAATGATTGATTTGGTTGGTTTTTTAAAGAAACAATTGGATGAGGGTGGAGTGATTAAGGAGAATATCTGGGATAGTGGTATAGATACATGTGCAGATAAAAATTATTTTTCGCATTATCGGGATAGAGGTAAAATCCCATCCTTCGCTAAAGCTACGGAGGGCAAAGAGGGCAGGTTTGGGGTAGTGGCTATAATAAAGGAATGATTGGAGTTTTTGATTCCGGGTTAGGAGGGTTGACTGTAGTCAGGGAAATTATTAAAAAATTTCCACAGGAAGATTTGATTTATTTGGGAGACACAGCCAGAGTACCATATGGGACACGATCTGCGGAAATTATTATTAAGTTTTCTGTAGAATGCGCACTGTTTTTGCAAAAGCAAGGAGTCTCAAAAATTATCATTGCCTGTAATACAGCATCGGCTTACGCTTTTGAAGCTGTGAGGAGGTCGGTTAATATTCCTGTATCGGAAATAATAAACTTTGGGGCAAGGGGAACTTTTGGTGGTAAAAAAATAGGTGTAATCGGAACAAGAGCGACCATCAACAGCGGAATGTATGAGAAAAAAATAAAAGAAATAAATCCTGATGCAAATGTGATTAGTATGGCTACGCCACTGTTGGTGCCGCTGATCGAAGAAGGAGAGATTACCGGGGAGATCGTTGAGGCGGCGTTAAAAAAAAGTTTGGCAGGACTTTTTGATATAGACACTTTGGTTTTGGGGTGTACTCACTACCCCGTGGTTTCAGGGATAATTAATAAGATGTTTCCGGCCGTGAGATTGGTCAATCCGGGAGAAGAATTGGCTAAAGAATGGGTAAGTGAAGGGGGGAGCGGTTTGGATAAGTATTATTTTACTGATTTGCCGGGAAGATACGTTGAGGTAGCGGAAATGTTTTTGGGGCAAAAGTTAACCGGAAAAGTGGAGAGGGTTATACTATAACTATGGATTTTAAGAATAAAAAAGTAGCTATCCTGGGATGGGGAATGGATACTCAGGATGTGGAACCATGGTTAAAAACTCAAGGAGTAATTGCAACGATTTTAGATGAGAAGAAAGACGGGAAGCCGTTTGGAGATTTAAGTACATACGAAGTGTTAGTCAGAAGCCCGGGGGTATACAGATATAAAAATGAAATAGTTGAGGCGGAAGAAAGAGGAGTGATAGTGACATCAAAAACAAAAATATTTTTTGATGTATTTCCGGGAAAAATTATCGGTGTAACCGGAACTAAAGGAAAGGGGACAACCAGTACTTTGATTTATCAAATTCTAAAAGAAGCGGGGAGGGAAGTTATTTTAGGTGGAAATGTGGGAATGGGGTTGTTTGACAAGAATTGGAATAGTGATACTTGGGCGGTGGTAGAACTATCCAGTTTTCAATTAATTGATTTACATAAATCAGCTCATATTGGAGTGGTTTTGATGACGACAAGTGACCATCTTGATTGGCACAAATCTGGTGATGAGTATGTTCAGGCTAAAGGGAATTTAATCAGATTTCAGAGGGGGGAGGATTACGCAGTAGTAAATAAAGATTATGAAAATAGTCGGAAAATCGGGGAGATGGGAATGGGGAAAAAGATTTGGGTAAGCGGGAAGGATTTTTCCGGCAAAGCCGGACTTCGGGGACAACATAACAAAGAAAATATTGCAGCAGCAATTGCTGTGAGTAAAATAATAGGAATAGAAGAAAGTGTTTTTTTGAAAGTTGTTTCAGATTTTAAAGGACTGGAACATAGATTGGAGGAAGTGGCAAGAGTAAATGGGGTGACTTATTTTGATGACTCGTTTTCAACCACACCAGAGACAACTATTGCCGCCATAAAATCATTTGCAGAACCAATGATACTTATTGCTGGAGGTTCAGAAAAGGGATCAGATTTTAATGAATTGGGGAGGGTTATCGCAGAATCATCCAATATAAAAGCGGTTATTTTAATTGGAGAAATGGCTATAAGGATAGAGGAAGCGATAGCTAATAATATTGGATTGGTTAAACTAATTAGAGGTTGCAAAAGCATGCAGAAGATTGTGGCGGCCGCGTCAAACGCGGCTTCGCCGGGGGATGTAGTGGTGTTGTCCCCGGCATGTGCTAGTTTTGATATGTTTAAGAATTACAAGGAAAGAGGGGATGAGTTTAAAAAGGAAGTTGGTAAGTTGTGTTAAAGAGAATTTAAAATTTGGCGGGAGAGGCGATAAGAATTTCCGGAGCCCATGACCAGGATAATATCTCCATATATGGTTTCTTTTTTCAAAATAGTAACAATAGTGTCAAATTCCGGAATGAAACGGGCATTTGGAATAGCTTTGGCGATGTCTTCTCCGGTAAAATCACCGGGATCCTGTTCACGGCTGGGATAAATTTGGGAGATAATTATCTGATCGGCATTTTTGAATGATTCTGCGAGTTGGTCTTTGAGAACACGGAGGCGGCTAAAGGTGTGGGGTTCGACAACGGCCCAAATCCGGGAGTCGGGATGATTTTCCTTGATGGCGTTGATAGTAGCGGCAAAGGAGCTGGGATGATTGGCGTAGTCGTCGTAAACAGAGATTCCTTTTTTGTCACCCAAAAATTCCATCCGGCGGTGTAATCCATGAAATCCGGAAAGGGTTTTTGTCAGTACGGAATCAGGTATTTTTAAAAGCCGGGATAAATTTATTACTGCCAGGGCATTGAGACGATTGTGGTCTCCGGCAATCCCCAGGGGAAAATTTTGAGGTTGAAATTCATGCAGATGATAAGGAATTGAATTTTTGGGTAACTTCAGTTTTTCTACCAGAGGGGAGTCAGCGTTGTAAATTACCGTGCCGTTGGGTTTGAGACGATTAATTAAATTCTGGTAATGGACCAGCATATTGTCCACAGAATTAAAGTATTCCGGATGATCGTATTCGACCAGAGTGATAAGTAAAATGTCGGGATAATATGTGGCGAAATTATCGTGAAATTCGTCGGCTTCGGAGACAAAATAGTGATTGAAACCGATACGGATATTGTTGTCCCAGGCCGGAACGATGGCACCGACTTCTACCATAGGATCCATCCCTGCGGCTTCCAGGAGTAAACCTGTCAATGCGGTAGTGGTAGACTTTCCGTGGGTCCCGGCGATGGCAATAACAGTGTTTCCCGGATGTAAATATTTACCCATGAAATCCTGCCATTTGATGAGAATGCCTGCTTTCTGGGCTCCAACAAGTTCGGGGTGTCTGGAGTTTTGATAAAAGACGGCCGGTGAGACTGCGAGTAAATCAATATTTTTAAGATGATTGGAAGAATGGCCGGAAAGGATGGGAATATTCAGACTTTTAACTTTGTCGAGATAAGGCGAATCGAGTGACAGGTCGCACCCGGTGACCTCAAAGCCCACGGACTTTGCGATTTGGGCAATGCCGGAAAGTCCGGAACCCCCTATGCCCAGGAAGTGGATTTTTTGAGGCTGGGGCATATAAGGTGAGTATAACAGAGAGTACCACAGGGGATGGTAAAATAATTTAGTATGCATTTTTATTACGGGTTGGTGATTGCTGCATTTGTAGTAACTGCCGTGGGGATGGTACCGTTTATTAATTTGTTATATAAGTGGAAATTTACCAGAAAATCTGAGACGGATGAGCTGCGAAAAAACGCGACGGAAAGTTTTTACAAAATTAGGGAGATACATGCCGTAAAAGTCGGAGTACCAACGGGCGGAGGGATTTGGTTGACTTTAGTAGTCGCTTCTATGTTCTCAATTGTATTCGGGGTTATTGGTCCGGCTAAAGGTTTTACGGGAGGATACAATCTAATGGGGGAACTGATAGTGATTTTTTCTACCTTTGTTGGCTTTGGGTTTTTGGGCTTTTATGACGATCTGATTAAGATTTTTGGTTATAAAAAAACCGGTTTTTTCGGGCTTAGGATGAGACACAAGTTGATTTTGCAGACAGCGGCGGCAGTGGCGATATCTCTGGGGCTTTTTATGTGGCTGGGGATTGATTTTGTGAATTTACCGGGGATTGCCAGAATCCATTTGGGTTGGGGATACGTGGGACTAGCTGCATTTTTGATTGTGGGTTTTGCCAACGCTTTTGATATTACCGACGGATTGGATGGACTATCCTGCGGGCTGCTTTTTATCTGTTTGTTGGCTTTTTGGGTGGTTGCAGCCAGAAATCTGGACCATATATTGATGATATTTATTTCATTATGGATTGGCAGTTTGCTTGCGTATTTATATTTCAACGTATATCCGGCCAGGATAATGCTGGGAAATATGGGAGGGCTGGCCTTTGGGGCAACACTGGCTGTGATCGGGCTTTTGTCGGGGAAGATGGTGGCAATGATGATAATTTCCGGAATATTTTTGGCGGAAGGGGCCAGTAGCCTGCTGCAGCTATTTAGTAAAAGATTTATGAAAAAGAGGATTTTTCCGATTGCACCACTTCATCACTGGCTGCAACTGCTTGGTTGGGAAGAGCCGAAAATAGTTATGAGAGCGTGGATGGCGGGATTGGTACTAGCGATTTTTGGGGTGTGGTTGGCAGTACTCTGATGTTGTGATTCGGGTGCGCTTTTTTTCGACTCGGCGGCGTCAGGTCGTTGCCAGACATCTTGCGTCAAAAAAGCTGGCACCCTGCATCGCGGATTTGATATGATCTGGTTGGAATGTTGCGAAAACTTAAAAACTTTATTCATGGAATTGTGGGTTGGTTGTGGGTTCTAAGATGTGGGTATCCGGCTAAAGGCATGACAGTGATCGGAGTGACGGGGACGGATGGTAAGACGACCACCTGTACATTGATATATGAAATTCTCAAAGCGGCGGGAATAAAAGTGGGATTGGTGACGACGGTAGGAGCTTATATCGGCGATGAAGAAACCGATACCGGATTGCATGTTACCAACCCCGGACCGGAGTTATTGCAACCGCTTTTAAAAAGGATGAAAGAAGCGGGAATAATCCATGTGGTGTTGGAAGTGACTTCACACGGGTTAGATCAAAACAGAGTGGTTGGGTGTAATTTCAAAATCGGAATACTTACTAACATTACTCATGAACATCTTGACTATCATAAAAGCATGGAAGTGTATCGGGAAGTAAAAGCAAGGTTGTTTCATAGCACGCAGTATTCAGTACTTAATAAGGATGACGATTCATATGAATATATAAAGAGTAAATGCGGGGGGCAGGTTATTTCTTATGAAAAAACGAAACTTGTTGAGATAAGTCCGGCACTTGGTGGTGATCATAATAAGTACAATATTGCAGCTGCAGTTGAAGTTGCAAAAATATTTGAAGTTGATAATGGGGTGGTTAGCAAAGTGATAAGAGATTATAAGGGGGTGAAGGGGAGAAGGGAAGAAATTGAAGAGGGGCAAAATTTCAGGGTGATAGTTGATTTTGCCCATACACCGAATGCGCTTGAGCAGACGCTTAAATCGCTTAAAGCGGAAAAAACGCAAAAAACGCAGAGGTTGATAGTTGTTTTCGGGTGTCCCGGGAAAAGGGACAAGTCGAAGAGACCTTTGATGGGACAGGCGGCAATAAAATATGCCGATAGGGTGATTGTAACTGCTGACGATCCAAGAAATGAGGATTTGGGAGAAATATTTAAGCAAATAAACGTTAATGCGGAAAGAATTGATGATAGGAGAGAGGCGATAAAGAGTGCTTTGAAAGAGGCAAAAGCCGGAGACATTGTGCTTCTGGCCGGGAAGGGACACGAGAAGAGTTTGGCAGTTGGGGATAAAGAGATTCCCTGGTCGGATCAGGAAACGGCAAAAGAAATACTTGGCGTGATAAAATAATTTGATGAAAAATTTAGGGCGTGATTTTAGGTTGTTTTTGATAGCCTGGTACAGGTATTTGTTTTTGCGGGGATATAAGTGGTTTTCGCATTTTGAAAAAGGAAAAGATGTCGTGGCTAAGACACTTTATCGACAAAGAGGCCGGTTTGCCAGGCCGTTTGTACATTCGGCTATGGGAGGAATCGTGGCCATGGCGGTGACTTTGGCTCCGGTATTGGCAAGTTCGTTTCCGGGAGTGGATAAAACCCAATTTACGGATCAGGCACCGGCAGACCAGGTATTTGACGTTCAGGCTGATGAGACTTCGACACAAGTTTCGGACAAGGTAAGAGATAAGGTCTTGGAGTACACGGTGCAGGGGGGGGATACGGTTTCTGCTATTGCGGGTAAATTCGGAGTATCGTCTGATACAATCCGTTGGGAAAACGGACTGGCCTCGGTTAATGATATTAAACCGGGACAAGCTTTGAAAATATTACCGGTTTCGGGAGTAAAGCATAAAGTCACCCGTGGGGAAACGGTCTACTCAATTGCCAAAAAATACGATTCCAATCCTCAATCCATAGTGGATTTTCCCTTTAATACCTTTGCCGATAATGAAACCTTTGCTTTGTCGGTGGGGCAGGAGCTGATCGTTCCGGATGGGAAGAAACCAAATGTTACGCCCTGGTCTCCCACGCTGTATGTAGCGCAAAAAACTCCTGACGCCGGGGCAGTTTCAGCAATCGGAAAATTCGTATGGCCGATTGGAGGAGTGATTACGCAAAGATTTTCCTGGTATCACCGGGGGCTCGATATTGCGACTGCCCACGGGACGCCGATAGTTGCGGCAGATTCCGGAAAAGTAATCGTAGCCGGGTGGCCGGACAATTCAGGTTACGGTAATCGGGTGGAAATTGACCATGGAAACGGATATGTCACTTTATACGGGCACTTATCGAAGGTTTATGTAACAGCCGGACAATCGGTAAACCGAGGTGATCAAATCGGTTTGGAAGGGTCAACAGGGAGATCCACAGGACCACATTTGCATTTTGAAATCAGGAAAGCCGGAGGGGGGATGATAGATCCCTTAAGCGCTTTAAGATAACCTATAGTTGAGTTTTATGCTGCAAAGAATTATAATGAGACGGTGTTGAATGAATTGTTCATTTTATTGATTGGGCGCACGGCCCGGAGTTAGCTTTTCCCCGAGTCAGACTCGGGGATTTTTTTTACAAAAAAAATGAAAGATACAAAAAGAGTTTGGACCAGGAGGGATATTTTATTAGTAAGTGTTGCTGGTGCTATTTTGACAGCGTGTGATGCAGTGGCACCAGGGGTAATTGCAACCCTGACTCCATCTAACGAGAAACCTCCGCCACAGGTGGATACTCAAAGTCAGGGAATTCCTGAAGCTCCAACTCCTGAACTTAAAGCAGGTTCGACAAGTGTACCTGAAATAAAAACTCCGAATTTTGCTGCGGGAGGTGAGTATCCTGAGGTGGTCAAATCGGCTGAAGCGGCGGGGATTTTGGATTCACAGAAAGCGAGTTTAGAGTCGTGGTGGAAGCTGTGGTGTAGCTACAACAATCCGTTGGGGGTCATAGGAGGGAATTATGAGTACTATCCCAAAGAAGATCTGGACGATCCGACTAATCCTGAAAAAGTTTTAGTTTTTTTAAAGTCGAGTGAGTTGTTTGGAGGCAAGCCTTTTACTGCGCCGGGGCCGTTTGTCAAAGAATATGGAGTAGAAGGGTTAAGTGATGGACAGATAATTGATTTGTTGGCAGTGAACGGAGGGAATGAGGTTTTAGGTTATGGTCCTTTGGATATGGGTGGGGGAGATGTTGGCACGGTTGAAAATTGGAGGGGCAGGCCGGTCAGGGCAAATGTAAGAAAACAGCCGATCGAAGTGTTGGATAATGAGGGGTATTGGCGGGAGTTGGATGCGGGGGAGTTGGCATACGATGTGTTGAGGTACAGAAGTGAAAGGCTAGACGAGTATTCGGAAATTAAGAAGAGTGTTTATGTGGCAGGGGGTAAGGAATATCCCAGTATTGTTGGTGTAAAGGATGATCAAGAGGAAGTAATCGGGTTGCAATTGGAAAACAAAGTCTGGGCCCAGGCTGATGTGTGTGATGATGGGGTGTTGGTGTGGGCTCCTGAATTTACGGATCCGATTTACCGTGTTGTCAGAATGAAAAAAGGATCAGCCAATGTGTACTACGATTATTTAATTCAAAGTATAGCCGATCAAAAAGGAGCGAGTTCTACCGTGATCAGGAATAAGATGAAAGAAAATAATGGTGTGATTAGTTTTTCGAATCCGGTTACTGGAGGCAATTATTTATATGGGATATGGGAGGAAGTAAATATGAATCTGGGAATGGTGGAAATTAGATATGAGGGAGAACGAGAATTGGATTTACGAATATTTAAGGGGCAGGAAGATAAAATATTAAATGTTGATACTAGTAATAAAGGTTTGTTATGGGAAGAAAATGGTAGGATGGTGGTGGGGGCATATGAAAAGATGAATGCTGGAGAGGATGCTAAATCAAAAGCTGCAGCTAAAGAAATGTTGTCGAACAACAATATAAAACAGTTTTGGATTGACAGAATGGGTAGGCCTATATGTGCGGGAGTTGGGGTTTTGAAACTTGTGAATAATCGTTCTTATTTGGATTTAAGAAAATTTGGGTGGAACCCACTATATTATGAACTGTATATGATTTACGACGGTAAGACCAATCAACAGATTGGAGAAAAATTGTTTGAATACGAGGCTTATGAGGAATGAGGTTGACTTTAACATAGGGTAATTGGGATAATAGATTAGTGAAGAAGTTGGTGTTGTTTAGCTTGATTTTTGTATTGGTTTCAATGGGAATTTATTTTTGTTTGTCGGGATTTTTGATAAATAATACTTTTGTGGTACCAGTATCTTCTGTCTATCCCAACTGGAAGTTGACGATGGCGGATACCGGTTGGTTGCGATTGTATGTGAGCAACGGTGGCAGGAAGGGATTTTTGGTGCAAAAAACTATTGATAACAGATTGACTGACGTAAAAATACAACCAAAATTGGTGGGGATAATTTTATCTCCAAATCTGTATGGGAAAAATATTTATTCCCGGGAGGATGGGATTTGGTTCAGTTCCGAGATGTTGGAAGTAAATGATAATGAGGCAGTATTATTGATATATGCTGACGAAAGGGCACTACTTAGAGAGGATGTCAGAAAGCGGTTGACAGAATATGTGTTGAACACAATTGATTATTTTGGGTATTCAAAAAACCAGATTGGGGGGAATGGACTTTTGAGAAACCTGATAAAGTGGAGGATAATGAATTTCGGAACAGGAAGTTTATTTGAAGTAACAAAAATAGGGACATGAAACGAACATTATTGGTGATGGTAGTAATCCAAGTGTGTTTATTTTTTGGGATAAAACAGGTGAAGGCCCAATGCACAGGGACAACTGACTGTTGTGAGTCAACCGAGTCTTGCCGGTGTTATGTGGGGGGGGTAGATTTTGGTTCTTGTTTGCCTGCACAAAATGGCCTTTCCTGTTCTTGGGGTCCGGCAACTGGAACTTGCACTTGTCAATATTATTGTGAAACGCCTATTAATTACAACTCGTATCCTTGCCGGATGTCAGGATCGTCTTGTAGCTATTATTGCCCTAGTAGGCCTGATATTCATAACGTACATATTGGTAATTCGTGTGATGGGGTGGGGGTGACCCCCGGAGGAGGGGGCAGTGATGATAATTATTGGTCCTGGGTATACGGGTATTGTTTCGGACCAAGCGGTCCGTGGCAGTTTACCGGCGGTCCGTGGGAATTTTTGCGGGTTTATGACAATGTGACTCCGGGGGTGGGTGGGTCACAGACGTGTGATCGGAGTCCGGACGGAACGTGGGGG
>Ga0265297_10009854_pt1 | contig 12194 bp, 12 predicted proteins | sample Munlanlwell13791_FD_192502 | JGI IMG/M metagenome (GOLD analysis project Ga0265297, IMG submission 192502) | Leachate microbial communities from a municipal landfill in Southern Ontario, Canada - Leachate well 137-91 | ecosystem: Engineered > Solid waste > Landfill > Unclassified | place...
GTCCGGCGATTTGTAATAAAACTCTTTGGTCTCCATTCTGAATCGATTAGTATCGGCATGGAAGGCGTTGGTCTGGATGCAGAGGAGAATATCCTGGTAATAAACGTCTTCTTTATTGACGCAGTGGACGTCGTTGGTCGCCACCAGCTTGATCCCGGTCTCTTTGGCCAGGCGGACCAGTTCCGGCGCCAGCGCCTTAAGGTCCGGGAGACCAAGCTCCATGATCTCGATATAAAAGTCTTCGCCGGCCAGTTCTTTATAACAAAGGGCGGTTTTCTTCGCTTCATCGTATTTCCCCGCCATGATCTTTTTAGCGATCTCTCCGCCGGCGCAGCCCGACATCAGGACCAAACCTTCGTGGTACTGTTTAAGCAGGTCTTTATCGATCCGGGGACGGGAATAAAACCCTTCGATCGAAGCGATCGAGACCATTTTGATCAGGTTTTTATAGCCGACCTCGTTTTTGCAGAGCGCGGTCAGGTGGAAGGGGGAGCGGTCTTCTTTGGTCTCTTTATCGAAGCGGGTTCTAGGGGCGACGTAGAGCTCGCAGCCGATGATCGGCTTGATCTCCAGCGCCTTGGCGGCCAGATAGAACTCAACCGCCGCGTACATGTTCCCGTGATCGGTGACCGCGACCGCCGGCTGGCCGTACTCTTTAGCCTTGGCCAACAGGTCCGCGATGCGGCAGGCCCCGTCAAGCAGGCTGTACTCCGTATGGTTGTGAAGATGGATGAACTTTTTTCCGTGAGGCATTGGGGGTTCATTATAACAAAAAGGGCCATCTTTCTCAACGAGAAGAATGGCCCTTTTTTGTTGAAGTAACTAGCCGCCGATCTTGAACATGCTGGTGCCGCAAACTGGGCATTTCCCCTTGGAAGCTTTGCGCCCGTTTTTCATCGTCACCTGTTTAACATCATTCATGGTCTGTTTCTTTTTGCATTTAACACAGTAAGCTATCGTATCCGCCATTGAAAGATCCACCTCCTTCTGAATATGCAGAAATTCTACACTAAAGAAGTAAGGTGTCAAGGGGAAAAGAAAATACCAGGCACTAAACACTGTTGTATGTTTTGGAAGCCTGAGACAATATCGTCTCGGCTTCCAAAATTACCCATTTCGTTAACAACCTGGAAACCGCGACGATACTGTCGCTGGTTTCCAGCCCTGATCGTCCTATTAGCATCTTCCTCCTCCCCCTTCCCTTGCTTTCCCCTCACCCCTTTGCTAGAATGCCGATGCAATGCATGTTTTTGGCTTATTAACACGATAAATATATAGGTATGGCAGAGCAATTTATCAATCCAATTATTCCTAATATCGGTTCAACCGGCGAAGCAATCGCCGGGAACGCCGGCGCTGTTTTTACCGCCGCTGACCGAAAAATCATCAAAGAACGGACCGGTGATGAGATCAATCCGACGCGTAATTTCGGCGAGGTCTTTCTCAACCGTAATCTGACCCCGAAGGTTGAGAACGAATTGACCGAGGTCCAGCCGGAAGAAAACCCTAAAGAGATCCAAAGCCGGAAACGCGATCATGAACGGATGCTCAAGCACTCTCCGATCGCCGTCGCCCGGGACATCGTTCAGATAACGAACCTGACCCCCGAAGAAAGGCTGATGGAAGAAACGATTGATTTCGCGCCAAGCGCCGAAGAAGAAGCCAAGGTCGTGGCTGTTTCCTCGGAAGAACAGAAACAAGCGGAACAAAAGCGGCGGCAGTTAAGACAGGAAACCGCTAAGATCGCCAATGAACTCTTCCTGAATTCAGCCGATCTCTTCAACCAGTTCGAACTTGAACAGCAGGAACTCCATTCCCTCGTCTCCCGGATCAAAGACCATCACCTTAAACGGCTCCTCTGCACCAGCCGGGAGGAATTCGATAATCTCACCGAACAGATCAGGAACGAAACCGTTCACTCCGCCAAGCCGGAAGCCAAGGCCTGGATCGAGTCGCAGCTGAAAGAATTGACCAAAAGCGCGGCCGAGTATAAGTTAAAATTGCTCCATTCTCTGCAGGATATGGGGTTCAACCCGATGCGGGACAAGAATATCAAGTGGCTCGATAAGATCATCCACCAATTAAGCTAAGCCCATCAACTTATGGGTCTGCGGAATCACCCTCACGTTCTTTAATTTCTTTTTGGCGACAGTGTGAAAGGCGAAGATATGTTCGGCGTCCGGCCGATGTTTGATCGGGCCGTGCGGCGTGACCGGCTGCAGAATGAAAGGGATCCGGTCATCGACCGCGGCGACCAGCGCCGCCGCTTCTTCGATCTCTTTGATCAACGACTCCTTGGTAACCACAACTTTCACAAAAACCTCTTTTAGAAAAGCGGTCTCCAGAAATTTACGGTGCTCTTTCCAATACGCCGACTGTCCGGTCGCGTTAGGGAGCTTGATATCCATCGCGATGATATCGACCTCCTCGATCACCTCGGCCAGGAACTCCGGCAAGACCCCGTTCGTTTCCAGGTAGACGGGCAGTTTAACGGCCGTTTTTACGGCCGGGAGAAACTCCTTCAGGAAATTGACCTGCAGCAGCGGCTCCCCGCCGGTCAGGCTCAGGGCATGAAAAATATCAGGTTTATGCAAACTTTTAACGTCCGCAACCAATTGCTCGACCGAAGCCGGGTTATTTCTGTTTTCATAATGGCGGGAACCAGGCGGGAGCTCGATCCGGTAAGTGTTCGTCAGCTCCAACGCGGCGGGCGAATCGCAATACTGGCAGTTGAGGTTACAGGTCGAGAAACGGACAAAGATCTGCCGCTCGCCAACGTAGAGCCCCTCCCCCTGGATCGAGGCAAAGAGCTCGTTAAGCTGCGCTGGGGTGCTCATAAACCTTGACCCGCAGCAGCAGAAAAGTAAAACTGACAAAGAAGACCGCCACGATCAGCAGCAGGGAGAAGAACTGCTGGAGATCGGCCCGGATCATCGCCAGGCTGATCGAACCAAGAACGATCTGCACGGCATAGAGGGTCAGCACGGTCGCCTTCTGCGAAAAGCCCATCAGGTGGATCCGGTGATGGGAATGGTCTTTCCCCGGCTGGCTGAACTTGATCCGGTGGAGGAACCGGTTGGAGAAAACAAAGTAGGTGTCGAAGATCGGGATCCCCAGGACGATCAGCGGAACGATGAAAGAAATGATCTGCAGCCGTTCGATCCCCAGCGATAAAGCGACGTTCCAAAGGGTGAAGATATTCAGCTTGATCGCCAGCAAGGCCATGAGAAAACCAAGGAGGGTCGAACCGGCCTCCCCCAGGAAGATCGAAGCGGGATTGAAATTATAACGGAGGAACCCGATCGCCCCACCCATCACGGCGATCGAGAGCATCAGCAGGTCCTGTTGGCCGCTGTTCAGCGCCAGGATGGCAAAAAAGCCGGCCGAGAGGCAGGAGATCCCGGCAACCAGCCCATCCATCCCGTCCAGCATGTTCATGGAGTTGGTCATGAAAGTAATGAAACAGGCGGTGATCAGCCAATTAAAAAAGTCGATCGGAAAGAAGGTTAACGTAACTCCGGAAAAATAAATGAACAGGAAAGCGAAAAGAAGATGGGACAGGATCTTGTTGCGGGCCCTCATCTTGATATCGGCGTCGTCGATCAGGCCGAAACAAACGAACAAGAACCCAAAGATTATAATCGACCAGAGCTCCCGCTGGTTCGGGAAATAAAAAAGAAGGGCCAGGCCGATCGATAACAAGATCGCTTCCCCCCCCATTCGCGGGATCGGGTGGTCGTGGATCTTGCGGAAACCAGGTTTATCGAGGATCCCGGTCTTAAAGGAGAGCCATTTAGCCAGCGGCGTAAAAACCAGGGCGCCGATCAGCGCGATAATAAAAACCATCAGATTGGGAATCATTAGAAGTAATTATAGAACAACTGGACTTATTGAGCAACTTTTTCTCGCCAGAACTGCAAAATCTCAACCAGGGTCGCATCCAATGGCCGGCGCGGCATCCAGCCCAGGTCTTTTAATTTACGATTATCGATCTTCATTGAGATCAGATCGGCTTTGCGGAAACGGTCCGGATCAACCGTCACCTTGATCGGCACCTTCACCAGTTCGGTCAAACGGGCAACGATCTTCTTCAGGTATTGGTTCTCCCCGCGGCAAATGATGTAAGCCTCGCCGCTCTTCCCCTTTTCCGCCAGCAGGATGTAAGCGTCAACAACATCGCGGACGTCGGTAAAGTCGCGGTAGATCTCCAGGTTCCCGACCTTGATCTCCCCGCCCCCGCTTTTTTCCAGCTCGGCGATCTGCTTGGCAACGGTCGGGACAAAGAAAGTCGGCGTTTGCCGCGGACCGGTGTGACTAAAGGGCCTGGCCATAACCACTCTCAACCCGTAGGTCTTGGCGTAAACGCGGCCCAGTTGGTCGAGCGCCGCTTTGCTGACCGCGTACGGGCTCTTCGGAATGATCGGCGAGCTTTCGCTGGTCAAAACCTTATCGCTCAACGCTTCGCCGTAGATTTCGCTGGAAGTGACCAGGACGACCGTCGTTTTAGGCAGATGATGCCGGACCGCTTCCAATAAATTCAGGCTCCCCAGGACATTCACGATAAAACATTGGCGGGGATCGTCGAGAGAATCTTTGACGCTGCTGACCGCCGCCAGATGATAGATCTCGTCCGGCGCTTCGGCCGCGAGGATCTTTTCAAGGGCGGAGGAATCGTTAAGATCGAGCGGGATAAGCTTTAGTTGTGTTTCAATCGCCGCCAGGTTATCCAGCGGGGTCCCAGGCTGGACGGAACCGGCCACCTGCCGGCCGCTTTTAAGCAGCGCCTCGGCTAAGTAACTCCCGGCAAATCCGTTGATCCCGGTAATAAAGGCTTTCATCAGGCTTGATTGAGCTTGAGGTCGGAATCAACCATCATCTTGACCAGCCCTTCAAAACTGACCTTCGGTTTCCAGCCCAGCGACTTCTTGGCCTTGGCGTTATCAGCGATCAGCAGATCGACTTCGGCCGGCCGGAGGAAGCGTTTGTCGACTTCGACGTATTTTTTGTAATCGAGCCCGACATGGGCAAAAGCGATCTCGACGAATTCGCGGACGCTGTGGGTCTCCCCCGTCCCGATCACGTAATCGTCCGGTTTCGCCTGCAAGAGCATCAGGTACATCGCTTCAACATAGTCGCCGGCAAAACCCCAGTCCCGCTTGGCATCCAGGTTGCCGAGCCCGAGCTTTTGCTGTTTACCAAGCTTGATCTTGGCGACCGCGTCGGTGATCTTCCGAGTGACGAATTCTTTGCCGCGCCGGGGAGATTCATGATTAAAGAGGATCCCCGAACAAGCAAAAATGTTATACGACTCACGGTAGTTAACGGTAATAAAATGACCGTATGCTTTGGCGACGCCGTACGGACTGCGCGGATAGAACGGGGTCGTTTCCGACTGCGGCGTTTCCAGGACCTTGCCGAACATCTCGCTCGATGAAGCCTGGTAGAATTTGATCTTCGGGTTAACCAGGCGGATCGCTTCCAGCATCCGGGTCACCCCAAGAGCGGTAAACTCCCCGGTCAGGACCGGCTGGTTCCAGGAGGTCGGCACGAAAGACTGGGCGGCCAGGTTGTAAACCTCGTCCGGTTTAACTTCCTGAATGAGTTCGATGATCGAGAGCTGATCGAGGAGATCGGCCTGTTTCAAGGTGATCTTATCCATCAAATGGTTGATCCGGTCGGAACTTTCGGTGCTGGACCGGCGGACCATCCCGTAAACTTCGTACCCTTTGCTAAGCAAGAGTTCGGCTAAATACGACCCGTCTTGTCCCGTGATCCCGGTAATTAATGCTTTCATATGTAACTCCTTTGTCGCCCTATTATAACATAATCTTAGCGGAGGACTTCCTGGTAAATCCGGTAAACGTTCGGGCCAAGGTTCGCCTTATTATAAAGGGTGTTCGCCCGCTGGCGGCCGTTTTCTCCCAGGAATTGACGTTTCTGCGGATCGGCCCGCAATTCATTGATCGCTTTGGCCAGGGCCAGGCTATCTTTGATCGGCACGACCAGTCCGGTCACGCCGCGCTGGTTAACGTAAGTGACCCCGGTCGGCAGGTCAGTCGTGATGACCGGCTTGCCGCAAGCCATCGCTTCCACCTGAACGATCCCAAAAGCTTCGCTGTTGGCGATCGAAGGGAGAACAAAAAGATCGCAAGCCTGGTAATAGTAAGGAAGCGCTTCATCCCCGACGTTGGGAAGGATCCGCACCTTCTCCTGCAGTCCCAGGGTCGCGATCAGGGCGGCCAGCTCTTCCTTGAGCGGTCCGTCGCCGATAATGAGCAACTTCCCGTTAACTTCGGTCATCGCCCGGATCAGGAACTCGACCCCTTTGTAATAGACCAGGCGGCCGACAAAAAGGATCACGAATTCCGCGTCCCCGCGCAAGGCCAAAACCTTGGGATCGTCCGGTTCGATCGCGCTAAAGCGCCGGGGATCGATCCCGTAAGGGACAATGGCGCACTTCTCTTTGTAGTCCGGCAGGAAGAGCGAGGAAGTAATATGGTGCGGGGTCGCGACCAGGATCTTATCGGCCCGGTCGAGAAAACGCCGCAGAAAAGGTTCGTAGAGCTTACGCTGCACGACCTGTTTGACGATGTCGCTGTGCCAGGAAACGACGAGCTTACTTTTTTTCGGCCCCAGCAATTCGGCGAATTCCGCCAGCGGGAAAGGCATTTGGAAGTGTTTTATCTCCGCCGGTTTCTGTCTCAGCCAGTAAGGGAAAGTCGGACAAAGGGGGACGGAGAACTTCTCGCCAAAGCTGGCAACCCGGGTCACCGGGACACCGTCAACTTTTTCCTCGACCGTTTCCCGCGCCTCATTAGCGGTCAGGACCTCGAGCGAAAGGCCGGGGATATCTTTCAGTCCAAGCACGACCTCCCGGGTATAGCTCTCTACCCCACCCCGGTACGGATAATAATGTTTAACGACTTGCAGAACTTTCATTTCGTTACCTCTTTAAAGACCGCCAGGGTCTCGGACGCCGCTTTCTCCCAGGAAAATTTCCGCGCCTGGGCCAGTCCATTCCGGCCCATTTCCAGCGCCAGGACGGGATTGGTCAAAACTTTTATCATAGCCGCGGTCAGCTGGCCGGTCTCTCGCGGATCGATCAGCAGGGCCGCGTCTCCCGCGACTTCCGGCAGGGAAGAGACGTTCGAAGTGACGACCGGAATGCCGCACGACATCGCTTCCAGGATCGGCAGACCGAACCCTTCGTACATCGACGGGTAAACAAAAAGGGCGGCCAGGTTATAGATCAGCGGCAGGTCGGCCTCGCCAACGTAATCAAGGAGTATAATACCACTTAATTCCTCGGCAAACGATTTTCCCCAACCTTTTTTGCCGCAGAGGACCAGCGGATACGCGGCCCGCAAATCAGGGGGAAGAGCCCGATAGGCTTCGACCAGCCGGGCGACATTTTTCCGCGGCTCGATCGTCCCAACGTAAAAAATAAACTTCTCCGGCAGGGAATAACGCCGGCGGACTTCTTTTAGCCGCGCCTGATCGGTAACCGGTTGGTATTGCTCCCCCACCGCCGGATAAATGACTTCGATCTTGTCCGGCGCGACGCCGTATAGCCGGACCAAGTCGTTCTTGGTGCACTGGGAGATAGCGATGATCTTCTTAGCCCGCTTGAGCGATGGCGGAAAAAATAACTTAAGATAAGTAAGATTTAACCAACCGCGATAGTATTCCGGAAAAAGCTTAAAGACCAGGTCGTAAACGACCACGACCGAACGACAAGGAAGAAAATATGGCAAGACGATCGAGGTGGAAAAATAAAGTTCCACCCGGTTAAATAATAATTTAAACGGCAGGTAAAGCTGTTCGAAGACCAGCTTGTTAAGGTTATATGGGTTATTGATCTCCTTGATCCGGAGGCCGGAGCTTTTTTTCAAGGCGGCCAGCAGATCGCTGGAATAGCGGCCGATCCCGGTTTTTTTGCCGCTGTTAAAATAACCGTTATACCCTAAGTTCATTAAAGACTCCCGTCAGGGCCGCGGCGCTCTTTGGCCAGCTGAATTCCCTGACTTTAACCCTGACCTTGGCTTCGTATTCCTGGCGCAGATTTTGGTCGGTTATGAACCGCGACATCACCCGGGCGAGATCAGCCGCGGAATTTTGAAAATACAGGGCCGCGTCGCCGGCCGCTTCGCGAAAGACCGGGAGGTCGGACAGGCAGACCGCCTTCCCGCAGGCCATCGCTTCCAGATTGGGCAAGCCAAACCCTTCATACAATGAGGCGCAGACGTAGAATTCCGCCCCGCTGTACAAAGCGGAGAGATCGTCTTCTTGGACATAACCGAGGAATTTAACCTTATCTTTCAGGTTTAATTCATCGATCAGGGCCGGCAAAGAACTGTTCCCCCAACCTCGCCCCCCCGCGATCACCAGCGTCAGCCCCGGTTCTTTAAGCCGCGCGAAGCCGCGGATCAAAGTTTCATAATTTTTTCTCGGCTCAATTGTCCCGACCGCGACCAAATATTTCCCCGTGATCGCGTAACGCTCCGCCATCAGCCGGGACGAACGCTCTTGCGCTAAGGGAACAAGCCCCTTTTTTGCCGCGCAAGAGATGATCCGGACCGGCGCGCCGACGCCATAATATTGTTTAAGCTGGTCGGCGGTCGCCTGGGAAATGGCCAGGACCCGGTCCGCCCGCCGCAAAGAGCCCTTAAAGAGCAGCTTATGGATCAAACGGTTCCCCCAGAAAGTCGTCTCCGGATAAAGAAGATGGACCAGATCGTAAACGGTAACGATCGTTTTAATTTCTTTCGGCAGGCTTGGCAAGATGCTCTCCGATCCCCAAAATATATCCAGGCGATCGGCCAGCATCATTTTTCTTCCCTGGGTCGAGAGCCAAAGAGTCCCATTGTTTGCCAGCCAGCCGGAACCAAGCCTGACTTTCAGCTTGGGACCTTCTTTAAAACCTTTGATCGGCCGGTTGGCATAAAGGTAATAAACATTGTCGTCCTGGATATCGAGCAGAGCGGCCAGGAGCGAAGAAAGGTAATTGCCAATCCCGCTCATCGGCCGGCTAAGCGCTCTGGCGTCGATCCCGATCTTCATTTTTTACTCCCCGGCTTTTGGGCGATCTTGGTCAAGATATCGATCGCCACGAATAAAATGACCGTCACTAATAAGGTCTGCAGGAAATAACGGAAAGTAAAGTAGAACCTGGCGCGCATAAAGGTCGTCCCAACCGTCGCCACGTAAATATAGTAAACCAACATCGATAAAAAGCTGTTAAAGCGGTTTTTCTCCAACCTGATACTGATCAGAGCCAAGAAGAACGCGACTATAACGACTCCCGGCAAACCGAACGAGCTTAGCGCCTCCGCTAAATAGTGATAACCGCCCAAAGGAGTAAAGGAACCATATTCGGAAATATATTTGGCGTGGTTTTCCTCCCAAACTCCGAGCAGGTTATAAAACTCTTTGGCGTTCTCCCCGGCCGCCCGGAAAAAGCCCTGAGGGACAAAAGCGATCAGCGGGTCGAGCAGATAATTAGCGAAACAATTGTAATAAACGATCTTATCTTCCAGCCAAAGCTTGGTGACATAGACCGAGGGCAAAGAAGCGTAAAAACCCTCCGAAGCAACGGAGCTGACCAGCAAGACCGACGCGCTTAAAGTAATGTTCCGATTCCCCGTCCTGGTCGCGCCGATCACGTTAAGGAGGATTAGGCCCACGACCGCCATAACAACGATATGTTTAGTCTTGATAATCTTCAGGTCTTTGTAATAGAAAGCCAGAGCGATAGTGGCCATGATCAAATGCTGCCTGGTCCCTTCAATAAAATTAAAAGCGACGAAAAAAAGATAAACCACTAAAACCCGCAGAACGCTTTTCTCTTTAAAAAGATAAAAGACAAATAGGCCGACGAAAACGGTTCTTAAATTGGAAAGCAGAGAATGAATTATCCAACCGCGATCACTGACGTAAGGGAATTTTATCCCTAAAATGATCAGCGGGACCAAAGAAAAGATCATCAGAAAGAAAAAAAACCACTGGTCGCGCCGCTGATCGACGACCTGGCCGGACGGATTCTTGAAAATCAATAAATAGACCGAAGAGAAAACAAAAAGGAAAAGACAGTTCAACAAAATGTACGCCTGGATCACTCCCGTGTTCAGGTAAACGCCATAATTCTGGACCATGACTTCAATGGGGAGGACCCGATTAACAAACATTGATGGGACCAGGACGTACAAAAACCAATAGAAGCCGAAAATCGTGTAGGTGGAAAGGATCGGGATCCGTTTGGCGAAGAAAACAAAAAAGTAATAAAGGATCACGGCGAAAAATATAAAATTTGCCACTTCCATCTATTTAACCGCCTTCTTTACTTCAATGATCGCCGCGATCGTGCGCCGCGTATTCTCGGCCTTTAAGAACTCTTTTTTGACCCTGGCCAGCCCCTTCTCGCCCATTGCCCGGCCCTTGGCCGGATCGTCCAGCAAAGCGGCGATCGCCGCGATTAATCCGTTCAAATCGTCCGGCGCCAAAAGGATGCCGGTTGAATCGTCGACCATCTCCGGCGTCCCCCCGGTATTGGTGGCGATCACCGGTTTGGCCTGGGCCATCGCTTCCAGGACCGAAAGGGGAAAACTTTCATGCTTCGAGAACAGGACAAACAGGTCGAACAGGCTAAGATACGGCGCCGGATCGGCCACAAAGCCAGGGAAGATCACCCGGTCGGCGATCTGCAGCTCGGCCGCCGCCGCCTTTAGTTTGGCCTCCAAATAACCGGCCCCGACGATCATTAAGACGGCAGCCGGAAAACGCGGTGCCAACGCGGCAAAGGCTTTGATCAATTCTTCCAACCCTTTATCGTTAACCAAACGGGAAACCGAACCAACGATCCGTTTTCCCTCCAGCGACCAGCGCCGCTTGATCTCGGCCGCGATCTCCGGATCAATGACGGGCAGCTCGACCCCCAAGTACTTGGTCACAACCTCATTTTTTAAATTGTAATTTTCGATCAGTTCGCTCCGGCTCCGCTCGGAGACGCAGATTAGCTTTGCCATCCGCCCCAGCAGCCAACGGGCGACTTGCATCCGGAACCGGCCGACCAAGGGGAATTTAGAGCCCATTTTCAAGACATAAAGGACGCTGGCCGACAATTGCGACCGGCGAAAAAGCCGGCTGGCGGCCAGGATCCCGTATTGGCAGGAGAACGGAACATGCAGATTAAAGTGGATCTGGTCCGGGCGTTCGGCCGAGAACAACTTTTTCAAACGGAAATAACCGGGCAGGTCAAAGGGGTGCGCGATCTTGAAGTTGACCAAACGGACATTTTTGGGGAACGTCCTTTTAACGACGACCGGTTCAGCGTGGACAAAAATGACTTCGTTAGCTAGCGCCGCAGCCTCGATCAGGTCCTCCAGGTATTTTTCCGCCCCGCCATACCATTTTGAATCGGAATAAAAAAGTATCTTCATAAGCCCCGTTTGACAAGCCGGGTGAATAAAAAAACGAACGCGTGCCGGGGACTATAAGCAAAAGCAAGCACGGCATAACGCAGCCAGTTCAGGTACTGACGGTTCAGGAAACACTTAAAGCTCAATCGGAGATAGATCCTAGACAGCGTCCGGCGGAAAAGAAAGAATTTCGCCAGGGCAGACTCCCCCCGATAAGCGGGGAAATGCTTTCTGATCACCCGGATCTCATTATTGAACGAAGTCGCGAAGTCATGGCTCAAGTTGCTCTTATGGATCCGGTACTCCCCCAGGACCTCGTTAATGAAATAAAACCGGCCGCCCGCTTCGACCAGCCGGAACCAGGTCTCGTAATCTTCAACGTGAATAAACTTCCGGTCGCCGTCAAACCCGCCGATCCGCTCGATCATCGTTTTCCTGACGACCGTCGCGCTCCCTAAAACGCAATTCCCCTGCAGCAGCTGGTGGAAAGCGTCTTCGGAATTCCGGCCGACGTGCAGCACTTCACCCGGCCGGCCGTTGATCATGGTAACCAGCTCATGGGTCACCAGGTCGATCTCCGGACGATCGGCCAGAACCTTCATGACCTTGGCCAATTTATCCGGCCGCCAGGAATCATCGGAATCGAGGTATGCGACATATTCACCGCGGGCAAGTTTGGTCCCGGTGTTGCGCGGCCCGGCGACTGAACCGGTATCGGCCTGGTAATGATAGCGCAATTTATCCCAGGCCAGCTTTTGCACCGTTTCTTTGGTGTTATCG
>Ga0265297_10009855_pt1 | contig 12194 bp, 10 predicted proteins | sample Munlanlwell13791_FD_192502 | JGI IMG/M metagenome (GOLD analysis project Ga0265297, IMG submission 192502) | Leachate microbial communities from a municipal landfill in Southern Ontario, Canada - Leachate well 137-91 | ecosystem: Engineered > Solid waste > Landfill > Unclassified | place...
CATCGTTTTTGTGCTCGATTCTGAACATTTCTTTGCTGAAAATCAGGAGAATGAAAAAAGCGGCAACGTTGTCAAAGGAGACATCCGTCAACTCGACATGCTTGGTCAAAGACTCGATCCCATCCCATGGGAATTTAGGTGCCATGAATATGATGGGGTTAAGGACTTCTTTGTTGTGAAAAACGCTGGCGTGATCCAGCATATCAGTTGGGTATACTTTCAAAACAACCCAAATCGGATTTTAAAATTGGGAAAGATGGATATTGAGGTCAAATATTGTCTAACCCTTCCACAGCACAGAGGCCAAGGTTTATACCCAAAGACACTCAAGGCGATCGCCAAATACTATCTCAGCAGGGGATATGAGAGGATATTTATTTCAATTAATGCGGATAATTCTTCATCAATACGGGGAGCTGAGAAGGTAGGCTTTCGAAGGATAGGGAAAACTTGTGAGAGGAAGGTGTTGGGGATTCAACTATCACGTAGGGTTTCCTTTTTGCAACGGATGGAATACATCGTAGCGGTAACAACAATAGGTGATGAACATAGAAGTTATTGGGACAGAGAAGTGGCAATGCTTGAAATGTGCCATCCCTTAAATGCATTTGGTTGGGGAAAAGTGCGGTCTGCAGATGGGTGGATTCCCACCTATATACTGGCGAAAAGAAAAAGCGTTGTAACCGGAGCTGCTATATTGCTGACCAAACCAATTCCATTTACGCCGTTTTCTATCCTTTATATGCCGAGAGGGCCTGTCTGTAGACTTTCAGACAGAGAAACCATTGGTGCAATAATCCAAAAAGTTAAAGACCTTGCGAAAAGTAAACACGCCATTTTCTTGCGAATAGACCCTAACGTACCAGAGGCTTCTATATCTGAGGGGAATGACCCATTCGCCGCAGTTGACTTCCGGCATCTAAGCCAAAGATGGACGGATTGGAATGCGCCCAGAGACGTGGTTCGAGTAAACCTGGAGGACAAATCGACTGAAGATGAGCTTTTTCTTTCCATGAAAAAGGATGTCCGCAGATGTATCCGGAAAGCTGGACGAGAAGGCGTAACCGTTCGGGAGGCTAAGGATATTCGTGACCTGAAAGCCTTTTATTTCCTTTTTACGCGTTTCTCTGAGGAAAAAGGTTTCATGAGCAGAGGCTATGAGTACCAGAAAAGCCTATGGGATCAATATATAAAGCGCGGAAATGGTGTATTGCTCTTGGCTGAATACAAGGGACAAATGATCGGCGGCTCCCTCTGTTTGATTTTTGGCAGGAAGTGTTTGGGAATGCATGGCGGCGTCCTGCTTGACTATCGCCGATTGAACGCGAGTGAACTCCTTGAATGGGAGAGTATCAAATGGGCTAAGGAACAAGGGTGTATTTGGTATAGCTTCCGTGGTAAAGGACCTACATCCTCTCAGTTGAAGTTCAAAATGAAATTTGGTTCAAAGGTCGTGCCTTTGATCGGTTATTACGATTTGCCATTTTATCCTTTTATTTATCGAATTCTTAGCTGGTTGGAGTTCATTTTCTTACCCAGGATATCCGCTCCACTCATTAAGCTCTATCACATCTATAGGCACTTTAAGCCCTGAATCTGTTGAGAACTACACCTTGTATCTTGATTGTCAATTAACTCCTTTGGTGAAGATAGATCTTATCTCAATAGGATATTTTATAATCTATTTATGAATAGTTATAATTGTTAAAATTTATTCTAATATAAATAAATTATTTAATATTACGCTATCAAATGAATTATAAGTATCGAATAGCTTATATCATGACACCTGTTGAATTTGGGGGTTCTGAAAAAGTAGGCCTTAATTTTCTGCGAAATGTAGACAGGTCAGCATTCGAAATCCACCCCATCCTTTTCTTTCGCCCCTGGGAAGGCGACAGCTTCTTCCTAAAAGAGATAAAAAAGGAGAATTTCTCACCGCACAGAATTCCTGTTTCACTCGGAAAGCACGATTATCTATGGCTTATGAGAAGGTCTAAAAAGCTATTATCGTATCTGAGGCAAGGTCACTTTGATCTCCTGCATACGCATGGATATGTCGCGGACATTTTGGGCATATCATCTGCCAGGCTCCTGAAAATTCCGGTCATTTCAACCTGCCATGGCTTCATTGAAAGCGATAGGAAACTGTCGATCTACAATCGGTTTGATCGGTTCTTCTTAAAGTTCGCTGACGAAATAATTGCCGTATCAACAAGCATCCGTAGCATTTTGATTTCAGGCGGCGTCGAGGCCAGCCACATCAAGGTGATCCCAAATGCAGTCGGGATTAACATTAGTGAGGCTTCCTTTACCTCGCATAGGTCGGAAATCCGGCGCAGCTTTTCTCTTCCCGAGAACGATTTTGTTCTGGGGTACGTTGGACGATTAAGCAAGGAGAAAGGTCTTGAATATCTGATTGAGGCAGTATCGCTTGCACGGACTGCAAATTGCCCGGCCAAACTGATGATAGTTGGGGATGGGCCCCTGAAGCCCCAGCTTCAGACTATCGTCAGGCAGAGAAGATTAGAGCCCCATGTTATCTTCACTGGCTTCCAGAATAATGTGGAACAATTCCTTCCCGCCATGGACGTCTTTGTCCTGCCATCCCTAACTGAGGGAACACCCATAGCCCTCCTTGAGGCAATGGCATATGGAATTCCATCTATTGCATCGGCCGTAGGACAGATACCAACAATCATCACTTCAGGAGAATCCGGCATGCTCATTACACCTGGCAGCACGCAGGAGATACATAAGCATATAGTTTTCCTTTACGGTAACCCTCTTGTAAGAAAAAGTATCAGCAAAACAGCGCAAGAGAAAATACAGGGTGAATTTGACATCAAGGCGTGGGTGGAAAAAATTGAGAGTGAATACATAAATTTGATCAAAAAGGTTAGATACCCCTAACACATCGTATTTCAGGATTTAGCAAGCTCCAATGAACCCTATAAGAATGATCTGGATAACCTGGGAAAGCCAACGCCGTACAATCGAACTGGCTCGCCTTCTTCCGAATGCAAAACTGTTTATCCTGCAAATAAATGCTCCGCGTTTTGTCCGTTATCCATATCTGATCCTAAAGACCCTCGGGCTTCTTGTCCGATTCAGGCCTAAACTCCTATTCGTACAAAATCCCTCTGTCGTTCTTACCCTTTCCGCCGTGCTCCTCAGACGCGTATTCAGGTTCCACCTTGTCGTCGATGCACACAATGAAGGGGTGAAGCCCTTTCACTCTCATTACAACTGGTTGTTGCCCATTTATTCCTGGATACAGAAGAAGACAGACTTGACAATTGTCACGAACGACCAGTTGGCTAAAGAGGTAGCTTCAAATGGTGGAACTCCCTTCGTGATGGAAGATCCCATACCCCAAATGTGGGCGACCAACGCCATTTCACTTCAGGGAAAGCACAACATTGTATTTGTCTGCACTTTTCAAAAAGATGAGCCATACAAAGAAGTGATTGCAAGCGCACGATTTCTGGATCGATCAACGTGCATCTATATCACAGGAAACTATGGAAAATCGCCATCCTGTGTTATCAAAGATGCGCCTGCGAATATCGTCTTTACCGGATTTCTGCCAGAGCAGGAATATGTCAACCTGCTTCATTCATCCGATGCCGTAATGGATTTAACCCTCATGCAGGACTGTCTGGTGTGCGGCGCCTATGAGGCAGTTGCTTTGGGAAGGCCTCTCATTCTCTCCGACACCCCAGTCCTAAAGAACTATTTCTATAAGGGGGCCGTATATACGGCTAATTCGTCTCAAGCCATAGCAAACTCGATTCGGCACACAATTGCGGGCCACGCCAAGCTCGAGGTGGAAGTGAGAGACCTCAAAAGGGACCTCGAGGCAGCATGGCAAAAGAAATTCACTGAATTTAGAAACATTTTGGACAGGATCTGATTCCGGTAAGTTGCGGCGATTGCAATGATTAGCCTCTCCTATCACACTGCAAAGCGCACTTTGTTTTGGTTATTCTATAACTTGATAGCCAAACACCTTCCCAGGTCAACCGTTCCTTATTCCCTTGGCGCAAAAAGAGTGCGGGCATTCGCCTGCCGACATCTTCTCCGTTCGTGCGGCAAGAATATAAACGTTGAGCCGAAAGTTACCTTCATCTTCATGTCGCAAACCCAACTCGGCGATAATTCTGGAATTGGCATTAGGTCACATGTGGAATCCGCCGTAATCGGCAGGGACGTCATGATAGGTCCGGAACTGATGCTTCTGAGCGGAACAAAGGGTTTTGACCGCTTTGACATACCGATGGCACAACAGGTTAGCTATGAGAATAGACCGGTCATTATTGAGGACGACGTCTGGATAGGCGCCAGGGTCATTATTCTCCCGGGCAGACGGATAGGCAAAGGCGCAATTATCGGGGCCGGAGCGGTCGTAACGAAAGACATAGAGCCGTTTTCTATTGTAGGGGGCAATCCAGCCCAGGTTATTGGTTCGCGAAAATCCAGGGCGAAAGAGGAAAGTTCCATTTGAACAATTTGAAGGTGTTACAAGTCTTGTAGAATGACATTTTGATATGATAAACAATCAGCTTTCAATTATCCTATTACATATTGAGGATTTCTTGCGCACAAACAACGCAGCCGGAGTCTTCAAATTGTTCCAGGCCCCCGCCATACTTTTGTGCGGCAAGCCTCTCACCCGAATCAAAACATTGATCGAAATCGCGACATATTATCCTCGTACATCTATCGGGAAACTTGCCATATCGAAGGCAAATGCGTTGACAAAAAGATATTTTTCACATCTCCAACAGGTTGACAACACCGAGATATCGCGAAGCGCTATCATTAAACCATTCGTGAGCGAAAGGGAACCCGGATTTTTGTTGGTGTCTTTCGAACAAAACCTGGAAACCATTTTGAGCCTAAGGAGCTTCGCCCAGTTTTCAGCCCAATACCGCATCATTTTTCTGCCTACCTGGCAGCCATTCTATTCTACTGCGGCCTGTTTACTGGCGGCCCGATCGCAAGAGACTTTCTTTATCATGCCGTCCGCATTTTCGGAAAAAGATCTCTGCCAGGAGTTCACACCATTGTGCCATTTTTTGCCATTTCATGCAGCGAGCTGGGTTCATGGTGATTTTTATGACACCCCATGCAACACCAAAACGATAGATATCCTAATGGTGGCTAACTTCTCTAAATATAAAAGGCATTGGAGACTCTTCGAGGCACTTTCAGATCTCCCAAACACGATTCGGGTAACATTGGCGGGTATTCCGTGGGGCGGCCACACTAGGGACTCTCTCCTTGAGGAGGCTCACTTGTTTGGTGTTGATAAACAAATTACGATTGTTGAAGGTGCCTCAGACCAAACGATACGCGATTTTCTCAGTAGATCGAAACTTCTTTGCGCAATGTCAGTCAAAGAAGGATCTTATATTGCTGTCGCTGAAGCGCTCATGGCTGGTACACCGGTTGTAATGTTTAGAACTTCAAAGATTGGAACCAGGGCATATATAAATAAGGAAACAGGGTTCTTCCTAACAAAGGACAGGCCGCTTGGGCCACAACTGAATGAAATATTGCAGCGATGTGGCAGTATCAATCCGCAAGCCTGGGCCAAAAGAAATATTTCTGCCAGGGCAAACTGGAAGAGACTGAATGCCCTGCTGCGGCGTTGGTCAGAGGACCATGGGCTTGGTTGGTCTAATGATATAGAGCCATTCTTTTCTCGGCATTTTGAGTTTGAGTACATGGATCCCGAGGCAGAAGAGAGGCTTGGGCCTGAATACCGAAGGGTTAAGGATCAGTTCGGCCTATCCATCAGGAGAAACTAACGCATGGGACTCAAACGCATCCTTTTCTTCCTTCCTCAGCTTAAACAAGGCGGGGCAGAGCGGGTTGTACTCAACCTGATTAAAGGACTCGATCGATCTCAATTCATACCTTGCCTTGCCTGGTTTCATGGACAGGCCTTATACCCGTTTTCAGAACTCAAGGGCATCCCCATGTTCAAGCTTAACAAGCGAGAGGGGTTTGACCTTCGGACCATGGTAGCTATTGTTAAGATTGTCCAGAGAGAATCCATAGATCTGATCAACCCACATCATTTCATGCCACTTTTTTACGCCTTTCCTGCCTGTAAGCTAACCAAAATTAAGATTGTTTATACAGAGCACTCTGTTTGGGAAGCTGCACAGGTGAAAGGGATGTGGGAAATTATCTCTAAGTTCCTTATGTCCAAAACCGACGCTATCGTAGGGGTGTCGCCTGAAATCAGCGCTTTTCTTAAGAATAAATATGCGTTACCTCAACATAGAGTCCGAGCCATTATAAATGGGATTGACACCCAGATATTTTCACCAGCGCCTCGGAACAACAGATTTAGAAGAACTATGGGATTGGAAGACACCCATATTGCCATCGGGATGACCGGGAATTTCAGGAAAGTGAAAAACCACCGCTTTTTAATTAACGCTTTCGCCCGTATCACATCTCAATTCCCCAATGTTCGATTGGTACTTATCGGACAGGGGTTCTCCGGCGATCCAGAAAACACTGAAAAGGATATTCATTCCCTGGTCAGAAAATACAACATAGAAGATAAGGTGCATTTCGTAGGTTATAGAAATGATGTGCACACCATATTGCCGTGTCTCGACATCTTCTGTTTGACGTCCCATAAAGAAGGCCTTCCTCTGTCCCTGATAGAAGCCATGGCCTGCGGTCTACCCGTTGTAGGGACCGATGTAGAAGGGATTCGCGTCGTCATTGAATCCGGTGGAAACGGATTTCTCGTAGAACCTGAGGATGCCGGAGAGATGGCACGTGTATTATCGACACTTATCGCTGACAGGTCCCTGCGGGAAAAAATGGGAAAAGAAGGGCGCAAAGACGCTGAGAGATATTACAGCCTTACTCGCTTTTCAAGACAATACAATCAGTTGTTCGCTTCTCTTGTATGACGCTATTGCATAATCACAACACCAATTTTCACTTGGCCCGGATCTCCATTAGCAGGCACGCCCATGCATCCACCGTCCCGCAAGCTGAACTAGTCCAACGATTGTCAGCTTTGGCATCAAAAGAATTGGGATGCAGGTTTTCCTTTCTCGGGATTTGCCTGGTTTTTTTGAACGAATTTGAGTACTTGTAAAAGGAGGCGAGTTATGATCCATTTCACGCTGTTATCCAAAAGACTATTCTTTGGATTTTCCTTTATGTTTTTGGTTTTCAGTACCCCTGGCCAACTATTCGCTGCAAGATACATCGTCGACAGCAAGACATCCTCAGATGTATGGAAATCTGCCGAATGGGCCAACTATCCTGCTTCACCAAGTTGTACACCATGTACCCCAGAAACCGCGTTGAAAAATGCCATATCCGGGGATATCGTGTATTTTCGAGCCGGCCAGGGGGGAAATTACGATATAAAGCCAGCAAATTCCTGGAGCATTCCGAAATGGAACCCCGAACATAGCGGTACAGAGGCAAGCCCGATCATTTTTAGGAATTATCCTGGGGAAATGCCCGTACTAAGGAATATCAATACAGGGTGCAAAGAGGGTGATGATTCGTGCAAAAATTCAATTATTGGCTCAAATGGAAAGGACTATATAATTTGGGATGGCTTTCAATTGGGAATCACCTCTGACAAACTATTGGAGGGGAATCCCCAGGTTCGATTCGATACCTGCCGTGGATGTGTCTTTAGAAACTGCAAAATGTATATCGTTAACGCTTATATAGACCTATATAAAAGCAATTATACAGGCATTTATCTGATGGGGGTCTATGACACCAGCATAAAAAATAATTTTATCACCGGCGGGACTCAAATGAGCGAGGAGGATGGAAATCCTCCCAGCTCCGCCATTTTGATGTATTTAGCCACAAACACACTGGTGGAAAACAACTCAATCATTCGCACTGCCTGTGGTATCAGCGATAAGACTACCGCGCGAAACAACATTTATCGTAATAACTTTCTGTATGAACCGGGGACCCACGGTATTTGGTTTGGAGGCTCAAGCGGTGAAGGATCGAGCGCAAAAGGAATCAAGGTGTATCAGAACATCATCGTTTCTACTAATCCTTATGCAAAACTGATATGGATTGACGATGACAGCGCTGGAGAGGGGCACGGGGATGATTTTGAGGTTTACAACAATGTCCTCTATGGACCCCAATTGATTCGGGCGGGCATAGAGGCCGATGACGCTACAAATGACCGATACTGGAACAACATCATATGGGGAGGCTTTAAGGAGGGCAACTTCCGCTTTCTTGGGCCGAACAGCCAACCCGATTATATGGATTATAACATCTATTACGTTACCCAGAAGTTCTCAATTCGCGTTTATGAACCCAACACAGCCTACTATACGACATTATCATCATGGCAAGCCTCCGGAGAATTGGTTGGCGGGGCCAATCCTGACGTGCACAGCGTTTACGTCGATCCAGGCCTTGTGAATCCAGGCGGAATGACTCCGGATGATTACCGATTAACAAAAACGTCACCGGCCAGAGGCACCGGAAGAAATCAACAAGATATCGGAGCGTATCCTTTGGGTGATGGTCAGACGCTGATAGGTTATTATTCGGCAGAAAAACCTACACCACCATCGAATATGAGAATAGAACGATACTAACATCTCCATCATACTTCAAAAACTGTCAACCATAGGCGGACCGGTTGAGACCATAATGGCGAAAAATATATTGATGATTTGTTATTATTATCCTCCTCTACTCGATGTAGGTTGTAAAAGGAGTATTGCCTTTTCTAAGTACTTTAAAAAATATGGGTGGGCTCCTTTTGTTCTAAGTGTTAGAAACCCTGACAAAACATATTGTTTGATGGGCAATGATCATCCCCCTGAGGGCGTACCTACAAGGTATTCCTACTCAATTATTAATCCCTACCAAATTGCAGGGAAGCTCAACGGCTTTTTTACAAGGATAATGAGGACGTTCAATGTCAAAATAAGAAGAAATTATTTTTACGACCTAATATGCATCCCCGACCTATTCTGGGGCTGGATACCTCTTACCGTATTTTCGGGGCTAAAAATCGTACCTCGAAAAAGGATCGATTTTATTTACGTTTCCTGTTCACCATTCAGTTCCGCCTTCATTGGAATTTTTTTGAAAATGCTAACAAGAAAACCACTAATAATAGATTTCCGTGACGCCTTTGCCCTTAATCTTAAGACATTGGGGAATTCATATTCCAATCGGCCCTTTAGGAAACAGATCGACTTGCTTCTCGAAGGGATTATGCTGAAATGGACTGATCTATTTTTGGTAACTACCGAAGAAATGCGCAAACTATATATTAAGACATATCGGCAACACGCTTCTAAAATATACACCATACACAACGGATTTGAAGCATATACGTTGTCTAAAATAGATCCTCATGTGGCAAAATACTCCAAATTCACAATAATGTACTCAGGAAATTTTTATTTCGGTTTAAATGGCTCATACGTCTTTTTTGAAGCTTTAGCCTTTCTTAAAAAGAGCAAACAAATTAGCGAACAAAATTTTCAATTCCTCTATTATGGTGGGGAGGTTGAACATTTTAATCAGATTTCGAAATGCCTTAAGATCGAGGATCTCGTGATCGCACATTCCTACATCTCGCATCAGATGCTTTTGAACAATATTCGAAAATCCCACCTTTGCTTGATAAGAATTATGAAACCGATGATAAGTACCAAACTATTTGAGTGCATTGCGCTCAATGCTCGTCTTTTAGCCATTATTCCACCTGGTGAGGCGGAAAGGCTCATAAAAAAATTTAGCCCTGCCTCCTATGTAATAAACAATCCGTCTCCTCAAGAAGTTGCCGAAGCCATCCTAGATGCCATCGACAAACATAGCAAAGAGCTAATCAATGATAACCTCGTTGTAGAATTTCTCGAGCATTTTTCACGGGAAAACCTTACACTCAAGCTAATGAAATTGCTTGACGAAAATATTGCTTAAAGTACTTTTCCATTATAATCTTTACCCTGATTCGAGCGAAGAAAACCCCATACATTAGTGAAAAGCTCCAAAACAAACCCTGTGAAAACTCTGCATCGAACGATTTTGCTTAACGAAATTAAAAAAATATTAAAGAGAAACTTTCTTCGTTTTAGGGATATTGGCAATTTGTTGCGGTATGGGGAAAATGCACCAAGATATGCAGAACGAATATGGATTGAACCATATAAAATACGCTACGTAATACACAATAAATCATCATTTATATCTATAATTTGTAGCGGTTTAGTAACGAACATTGGCAAACACTTTACCTATCAACCGTTCAAAAAAACTCACGAGTTTAAATCTTGCGTTGCGCACTGGATTGAAGGCTTACCTTGGGAAAGCACAAAGGATTATCTCATCAAATTGGATGGGATCAAACGCGGACAATTCTGGGTGGGCTGTAAATCAGAAGAGGAATTGCGTGGACGTTTTATGAGCTTAGATCGGATTTTTTACGAAACCAAACAAACCCTGCAACTCAAAACCAGAAAGCAATTGGGTTCTAAAGCCTATCGTGAGGAGGGTGGAATGATAGTATGCATCGGAAGACACGGGGAACCATTATTATTTGATGGATACCACCGTTTATGTATCGCACTAATCTTAAACTTACCGACTATTCCAGCCCAGTTGGGCTGCGTAGACTATCGTGCCATTGATAGTCTTCCAAAATATCGCTTTGAAGCCAAGCATGCCCTGTAAATGAGCTGATCCCACTTGTCGATCAATATGATTCCCCTTTCTAATGATTTTTAAAATGTTGGACCCTATGGAAAAATCAAAAGTTCTTAAATTAATAAAAAATATAATGGATATTGCTCGTTTGCCTTATTTTGCAAAAATGGAGTATTTACATGATCAAATCGGTATTCCTAACAGGGATCCTGGCCCTGAAGTAAGCATCAGGGAGGCTGTTGAATGGATCCTTTCAGCACAAGACAATTCACTTTCTAAAGATGGTGGAGTTGCTGGCAGTTTCAGCTTGATTAGCGGATGGAGCACATCCTATCCGGAGACAACAGGATACATTATACCAACTCTTCTAGCCTATTCGCGCCGTACCGGTAACGATAGAGTGAAGGCAAGAGCGAAAGAGATGCTCGACTGGCTGGTTTCCATTCAAATGCCCAACGGAGCTTTTCAAGGGGGCCTTATAGGATCTGGGCCAGTGGTCCCAGTTACCTTTAATACGGGACAAATTCTACTTGGCCTTTCCAGCGGCGCCGCAGAGTTTGGGGAGAAATATCAGAGATCGATGCGATCTGCAGCTGAATGGTTGGTGACAACACAGGATCCTGACGGTTGTTGGCGCAGACACCAGAGTCCCTTTGCTGGCTCAGGAGAAAAGACGTATGACACACATGTCGCCTGGGGCCTATTAGAGGCCGCTCGCATTGAGCCGAATGCTCACTATGACAAAGCTGCGCTCGCCAACATTGAATGGGCACTGAAATTTCAACACGGAAACGGGTGGTTTGATAGATGTTGTCTAACGGATCCAGCACATCCCCTAACACATACCATTGGATATGCTATGCGCGGCATCATTGAGGCATACCGATTTACAGTTGATAGACGATTCTTAGAGGCATCTATTCGGACCGCGAACGGTCTGTTGCACCCTCTCTCTGACGATGGTTTTCTTCCAGGCAGGCTTGATTCAAAGTGGAGCGGTACGGTTCCGTGGTCTTGCCTTACAGGTAGCCTGCAAGTTGCTTGTTGTTTTTTCTTGCTCTACCAAATAACATCTAACCAAAAGTACAAAGAAGCAGCGATAAGAATAAACAATTATGTCCGCAAAAGATTTCAGGTTAAAGGAGCTCAAGGAAAAAGTGGGGGTATCAAAGGCTCGTTCCCTGTAAACGGAGCATATGGTACATATGCCTACCTGAATTGGGCGTGCAAATTTTTTGTCGACTCAAACACCTTTGAGCTCTCTCTATACTAATAACGAATCTTTTTGCCATCGTCCTCTTCTAATCCTGCCTAAGACTTTCCAGAATGCAGTCATCGATCGAATCAACCTTGAAAGGGTATGCGAAAGTGATCCTTCACCACAGGCGTGATTTCTATATCAATATCCTCATCAATCGCGTCTCCCACAAATCCTTGACTAAATTGTTTCAGAATTTGGGGCTTAAGAAGGGAGACTGTGTATTTGTTCATTGTGC
>Ga0265297_10009858_pt1 | contig 12190 bp, 10 predicted proteins | sample Munlanlwell13791_FD_192502 | JGI IMG/M metagenome (GOLD analysis project Ga0265297, IMG submission 192502) | Leachate microbial communities from a municipal landfill in Southern Ontario, Canada - Leachate well 137-91 | ecosystem: Engineered > Solid waste > Landfill > Unclassified | place...
AGAGGATGGCCTCAAGCTCCGTCTTCACGCTTTTCGCGTTCTGTTCGCGCGCCCGCTTCTCGATTTCCTGGCTGCCGGCAACCAGCATCGGCCCCTCGGACATGGCGCTTGCGTGCGGTCGGCGCGCAATCTCCTTTTTCTTTTCAATAGGCTCAGGCGCATGCTCCTTCTTCCTTTCAAACTGCCCTTGCATGGGGAATGGTCGAAGAGGAGTTTTAAAAACCCTATCAGGCATATATGGCTGGTCTTCTTATGGCTGGAAAAATGAGGCGAGCCTTAATCAGCGTCTGGGACAAAGCCGGCTTGGCGCCGTTTGCGAAAGCCATATCGGGATGCGGAATCGAGATAATCTCCACCGGAGGCACTGCGCGGTTCCTGGCCGAAAACGGGGTAAAGATACGCGATGTTTCAAACGTTACCGGCTTTGCCGAGCTTTTCGAGGGCAGGGTGAAGACGCTCCACCCGAAAATACATGGCGGGATACTTTACAGGCGCGGAAAGGCGGAGGACGAGGAGCAGGCTGAAAAAAACGGGATTTCGCAGATAGACCTGGTTGTGGTCAACCTTTATCCGTTTGAGCAGGTGGTTGGGAAGGAGAGCGCGACATTCGAGGACGCCATTGAGAACATCGACATCGGCGGGCCTGCGATGGTCCGCTCAGCCGCGAAGAACCATGCGCATGTCGCAGTCGTGGTCGACCCGGGCGATTACCAGCAGATAGCCGAGGAGATATGCAAGAATGGCGCGGTTTCGGACGCGAAAAGGCGCGAGCTTGCCCTCAAGGCGTTCGCAAGGACTTCGAGCTACGACGCCGCAATCTGCAGGTACCTCTCGACAGTCAGCAACAGCGACATGTACCCTGACTTTTTGGAAATGCGCTTCGAGAAAGCATATCATCTCCGCTACGGGGAAAACCCGTCGCAGAAGGCGGCAGCCTACAGGATACTCGGCATGACGAGCATATTCGACTCGAAGATATGCGCCGGAAGCAAGGAGATGTCATACAACAACTTTTTGGATGCGGATTCTGCGTTCGGGCTCATCCGCGAGTTCAAGGACGAGATAGCGACAGTCATACTCAAGCACAACAACCCATGCGGGGGCGCAGTGGGGAAGACCCTGGAAGAAAGCTACCTCAAGGCGCACGCAAGCGACCCGGAATCCTCATTCGGAGGGGTGATTGCATTCTCGCAGAAGGTGGATGCTGCAACCGCGAAGGCAATCGGGCCGAAATACATCGAAGTGGTGCTTGCCCCTGGCTTTGACGAGGATGCGCTTAAGATACTCCGCGAGCGGGAGAGCAGGCGCATAATAGACGTGTCGAACATATGGGGCCAGAGCACCGAGCGCGCGGTGAATTTCCGGTACATCACGGGCGGCATGCTATACCAGGGCAGGGACCCCGGGATATACGACAAAAATGCGATAACCATGCCATCGAAAAAGAAGGCTTCCGCGCAGGAGCTTGAGGATGCCTACTTTGCCACAAAATTCTCCAAGCACATAAAGTCGAACGCGATTGCGCTTGCAAAAAACGGCCAGCTTATCGGGGTTGGCGCAGGGCAGATGAGCAGGGTGGACTCCTGCAATATCGCGCTCACAAAAGCCGCGCGCGCGGGATTCGACGTGAAAGGCGCGGTCGCCTCGTCCGACGCGTTCCTGCCCTTCCGCGACTCGGTGGACGCGCTTTCAAAGGCGGGAATAGCCTGCATCGTGGAGCCTGGAGGCTCGGTGCGCGACGCGGAAGTGATTGCCGCCGCGGACGAATACGGCATTTCGCTTGTGTTCACAGGGAAAAGGCATTTCAAGCACTAAGGCCGGTTTTTCGGGTGCGAAATGGAAAAGAAAACGGCATCGCATTTCCAGCCGGGCGGGCGCGCAGGCAATGGCAAGAAACCGGTTGCCCTTTTCATCGGCAGGTTCCAGCCCTTCCACAAGGGGCACCTTTCCGCGGTCAGGTGGATTGCAAAAAAAAGCGGAAGCGTGCTCGTTGTAATCGGCAGCGCGCAGAATTCCTTTGAGCCGAAAAACCCGTTTAGCGCGGCAGAGCGGAAAAGGATGGTAAAAGCGCAGCTTGCTTCCGCTAGCTTGGGAAAGAAATGCCGCATACTCACACTTAATGATGTGAATGACAATGCAAAGTGGGCCACGCACGTTGACGCGCACGTGCCGCGCTATGATATTGTCTACTCGAACAACCCGCTTGTGGTGCGGCTCATGCGGAAAGCCGGAAAAACCGTGCGCGCGCTGCCTTTCTTCAAAAAAAGAAAGTATGAAGGGAAAAGGATACGCGTGATAATGAAGGAAGGGGAGAAGTGGCAGGACAGGGTGCCGCCTAAGGTAAGGCTTCTTCTGAAAAAATTGAAAGGAGAGGAAAGAATAAGGGGGCTTTGAGGCGCCCCCCCCAATTGCTATGCGCTTGCAAATTCCGTTCCCGGCACAAGCGCGAGAATGGTTTTCCTCGCCATGTCCGCCTTCTTCGCGTCCGCGCCCTTGCCTATTTCTATTTTCAGCTTCCCGCCTGTTTCTAAGACTTTCGAGCTTGCGGACAGGCCAAGCGAGGCGAGAACCGCCTCCGCCTTCTTCTTGGGCGCCGAGATTATTTCGGTGACCTTGAGGGAATATGTGACCGACTCGCCTGCAAGCGGATGGTTGTAATCCACGACCACGCGCCCGGAGGTGATGCTTTTCACCTTTGCAAGCGCGCCGTCAAGCGAGATTACCATGCCGATTTCAGGGCGCACCTGCTGCCGAAGGAATTCCTTTTCGGGAAGCATGCGCACAAAATCGGGCCGCCTGCTTCCGAATGCTTTCTCTGAAGGGATGGTGAATTCTTCTGTTTGCCCGAGCTTGGAGGTGACTATCGCCTCTTCCATGCCTTCCACCATGGAGGCGGCGCCGAATACCGTGAGCTTGGCTCCGTACTGGGCCGAGGGGTCGAATATGCCCGCCTTTTTCGCGGTTTCCTCGCTGGTGGTGTCGAATATGATGCCTGTGGATGCAACCTTGCCGGTGTACTCCATCCTGACAAGGTCGCCCTGTTTCACTTCAACCAAGAAAATCCCTGATTTGCCGCTCTTATGCAGCCAATTTCCTAATGCTTTTTTAACTCTTGCAAGGCTATTGAATCCTGCCTCGATGTGGGGGCAAGCGGATTGGAATTGCGCATAAAACAATTAAAAAGAGTAGGTGGCGGTAGGTTGCTATGAAAAAATCTGATTGGTACAAGATAGGGGCCATAGTGATAGTGGTTGCATTCGTGGTCGAGGCGTTTGCGCTTGGGATGATGAACAGCAATGGCAATGATTCCGGCAGCTCCGGCGCGGTGGCTGCAACCGAGCTGTCCGGCACCGCAAGCGCGAATGTCACCGTTGCCAGATACGAGCCATACCTGATTGTGGATGGCGAGAAAAGCGCGATAGATGCCGTAAAGTCGATGCTTGTGGAAAAAGGGGATGCGACTTATGCGATTGCCAGCGGGGAAAGCGTGATTGTCAGCCTGAAAAGCTCCAAGTCAGTGCCTTCCGCAGCAGCTGAGTTTGAGAAGGCGAATGCGACCGCATACGCAACTGCGATAATCTCCATGCCAAGCAGCGTGCGCGTGCAGGGGGACGGGATAACCACCACGGTCGATTCCGGCAGCAGCTTCACCATGAGGATACGCCCGGTTTTCGAGGAAGGGGAAACGGTGCCGGCATCGTTTGTGGCAAATGTGCAAGGCGGGCAGATGGTGTCCATAGGCAATTTCAATTTCCTGCCGAATGTGATAACCGGGGCTTTCGTGAATGCGACGCTGTCCGGCGCGCCTCTGCCAAGCTACCAGGTGATGGTGCCGTGGGAAAGCCGGAGCGCCGGAAAGGCGGCTGCGTTGGCGCAGAACGCCACTTACAAGGAAAGGTCATTCATAATCGTCCCGCTGGAGACCGGCAGCGAGAAGCTCCAGGAAATACTCGCGCAAGGAAAAGCATTTGTGACAAGCGCGCAGCCGGGCACGGGCATTGTGAGCGTGAGGAACGACTTTACAGACATTTCTGCTGCGAACAGCACGCTTTCTTCGCTTGGCGTTTCTGCAGCTTTCCCGCCATCGGTTGCGGCAATCGCTGAAGGCGGAAACGGAAGCGCAGCCGATAAGGCAAACGGGCTCCTGTCCTTGCTTGAAGCCGCGAATATAACAGCTTCGCTTGTTGAAACCAACCTGCTGACCGTGGCTCTGCCCGCGACATTCGAGTGGAACGGCAAGCAATACGCAAGCGGCGGGATTGAGCTGCCACTTGAACAGTCGGGCGCGTCAAATTACACCAACGGCTCGGAAATAGGGCTGGTGCTTGATTTCGAGGCGAATGGCGGAAGAATCGTGAAAATCACCGCTGCAAGGGCGGGATAGGGGCAAATATCCGGATTTGCGCCAAGGGGTGCAGATTTCCATGTTTTCCCTTCCCTGTTTCCATCGCAGGAATGAATCTTTATAAATCCCAGGCGAATATTTCACCATGGGACGTTTGACGGGAAGATTCGGTTGGGGCAGCGGGATTGCTTATGGCGGAAAAACCAGGCGCGACTGACGCGAGGACATACTACCACAAGGGCAATACCGCCTACGAGAAGGGAGACTACGAGAAGGCAATCGAGGCTTACAACACCGCAATCATCCTCAACCCGACCTTTTCAGAAGCTTATTTCAACCGCGGGCTGTGCCACTACAACCTCAAGAATTTCGACAAGGCGATAGCGGACTATGCGAAATCCGCGGACCTTGACCCGAAAAACCCGGTCATATACAACAACCGCGGCGACGCGTATTACCGCAAGCAGGATTTCGTCTCGGCGATAAAGGACTACGACCGCGCGCTTGCCATAAACCCGAAATACCTCAAGGCATTCTACAACAGGGGGCTTGCGTACGCCTGCCAGCAGGACTATGAAAAGGCGGTCGAGGACTTCACCGAGGTGATAGCCCTCAACCCGAGCTTCTCGGAAGCATACCATATCCGCGGGCTCGCATACGACTACCTCAACCAGCTGGACAAGGCGATAACAGACTATGACAAGGCAATCGAGCTCAACCCGAATTTCACCGAAGCCATAAACCACAGGGAAATCGCGAAGGGCAAGGCAAGCGGCGGGGGCGGCGGCGCGATGGCGACCGGCACCGAGCAGCAGAACCAGGGGATAAACGCGGTCAAGCTCCTCTCAAGGCCGAAGATGAAATTCACCGAAGTCGCTGGCATGAAGAAGATGAAGATGGAGATAAACGAGGCCATCGTTTACCCGCTTCTCAAGCCCGACCTTGCAAGGCAGTACGGGAAGCTTGCGGGGGGCGGCATCCTCCTTTACGGGCCGCCCGGCTGCGGAAAGACGTTCATCATGAAGGCGGCTGCGGGCGAATGCGAGTCGAACTTCATCAATGCGAAAATATCCGACATCGTGGACATGTACGTGGGCAACACCGAAAAGAACCTCCACAACATTTTCGAGACCGCGAGGAAAAACAGCCCGTGCATCGTTTTCTTCGATGAAGTGGAGGCGATGGGCGGAAGGCGCGAGGACATGACACAGTCCAATGCGCACATGAAGATGGCAGTCAACCAGATGCTTTTCGAGATGGACGGCGTGGAATCGAACAACTCGAACGTGCTGGTGGTGGGCGCGACCAACGCCCCCTGGGACGTCGACCCTGCGCTTAGGCGGTCTGGGCGGTTCGGCAAGGCGATAATCATCCCCGAGCCTGACTTCACCTCAAGGGCGGAGATACTCAAGCTGCATGTGAGAAAGGTGCCTGCCGCCAGCAACATAGCATACAATAGGCTTGCGCTTGCGACAATCGGCTATGCGTCCGCCGACCTCAAGGCGATTGTGGAGGAGGCTGCGGCAATCCCGTGGAGGGACGCATTCAAGACCGGGAAGCAGCGCGCGGTCAATACCTCCGATTTCATTGCCGCGGTGAAGAAGAAGAAATCCTCGCTTCCGCCATGGTATGAGCAGGCGAAAAAACAGATAGGCTCGCAGGAGGAGAAGACCGTGGTGGACGGCAAGGAGCATGTGAAGATAACCGAGAGCAAGCTCGCCTCTGCGGAAAAGGAGGCGTTCAAGGAGCTACTCGACCTCATCAAGCGGAGGAACGAGCTCTGGTACAAGGTATACGTCTGGATAATGCGGCACATCGGGCTTTATGCCCCGATTCCGGTATGAAGAGGAGCCCCATGTTTTGTCTCAAAAACCTGCTTTTGGCATTCGGAATCCTGCTGGCACTTGCCGCCCCGCTTGCGAACGCGGCAGAAGGCGGCGCGGAAGGGCTCCTTGATTTCACCTATGGGCTCAACGCAAGGGTGGTCATGGAAAACACCGCCCTGAACACAAGCCCGCAGATGATACTGGTCAGGGTGATTGCGGAAAACCCGTCAGAAACCGGCATGCCCCTATATCTAATGAAGCAGGATGAGAACGGCTGGAGCGGGCCGAAGCTCCTAGGCACCCTGCCTGGCGGGAAAACCGGCGAAATGAACATCGAGATAGTGGTCGAATACGAGAAGGAAACGAAGAAAAAGACAAGGTACCTTGTCGCAGGGAGGGCGGACGGGGGCGAGATTTACGGCAAATTCTTCGAGCTTTTCGAGGACTGGTCGGGCTATGAGAGGCAGATAAACGATAGCATATCCCTCGCGCTTCTTTTGGCAATCCCGGCAATCGGATCGCTGCTGGTGGCGCTCATATACATAATAGCAAAAACTGCATACAGCCGGAAAGGCGAGGGGGAAGGCGCGGAATACACCATGGGGACGCTGGTTGTCCCCCAGACCGAAGGGAGGCCTTTCTGGGAGAAGCTTGCGGACGTGATGATACACCCCGGCATCATAATAGTTGAGCTTTTCTGGGTCGCGGTATTCATAGTCCTGATAATAGACGGCGTTTCGGCCAAAATGGGGTTCGACAGCGGGCTTCATGTGGTTGCGCTCTCCGGCCTCTGCGCATTCCTTGTCCCGTTCCTGTATTTCTTCGCAGCGTGGTATTTCTCAAAGCGGGAGGAGGGCAAGCCTCTTCGCTTTTTTGCAGGCATGTTCAGCTGGGGCATGTTCGTGGCCTTCTTCTCCCTTTTGCTAAGCTCCGCCATAGCCGGGGCTTTCCTGGAGGTCGACATCCTGCCATTCGCAATAATAGTGACCCTTCTTGTTTCCCCCATAGTGGAGGAATCCTTGAAGGGGTTTGGCGTGCTGGTGGTTGCGGGGCACCATGAGTACAACGACACGCTGACAGGCATGCTGCTCGGGTTCACGTGCGGCGCGGGGTTCGCGTTCGTGGAAAACTGGTTTTACTTCGCATCCAAGGCGAATCCTTTCGATATGGGGCTTTCCGGCTGGGTGATGCTGGTGGTGTACCGCTCGTTTTTCAACACCCTTGCGCACGGCTGCTTCACCGCAAGCCTGGGCGCGATGATAGGCTATGCCAAGAACGTCGCCAAGCTGCGCAGGTTCGCGGCGCTTGCCTTCATACCCGGCCTGGCGATTGCGATAGGCATCCACATGGTATTCAACCTGAGCGCCATTGCGGATAGCTTCATGGTGGAAAGCAGGCAGCTTTTGTTCTTCGTTTTCAACCCGATGCTGATAATCCTCCTCGCAGCGCTTTTCTTCATAGTCCTCATGCTTGCGATACTCGATGAGAAGCACCGGAAGCTCAGGCTTGGCGAGGCGTTCACAAGCGAAAACCTGATGCACGGCGGGAAGGAAGGGGGCGATGCGTGATGGCGGAAACGGCAAAAGGGCAGGTGAGCACGGAAATGCTCGCGCTTGTGGGGCTGATGATGCTCCTGCTGCTGCCGCTCCTTTTCTACGCACACGGCAGGTCGAATACCGCCGGGGAGGACATTGCCGTGCAAAAGGCGGAATTCGCCGTGCAAAGGCTTGCAAGCGCAGCGGATTCGGTAGGCTACCTTGGGGGCGCGGCAGGGGTTGTCGAAGAGATTGAAATCCCTGCGAACGTGAAAAGCATCACGCTTGGCCCGAACGGGCACGACATAGTGCTTGAGGTTGATTCCTCATCAGGCAAAAAGCAGCTGGTGAAAAGCTCGGCGTTCATAATTGACCCGGTCGGCTTTGGGAAGATAGGAAAGGAGGGGACCTATTTCTTCGAAGTGCGCGCGCTTTCGGATTACGGCATTGGGACAACGGCGCAGGTGAGGATAACGGTCAAGTAGGATTGTTGCGCTGGCGGATGGGCGGCGCCTGGAGTTTCCGTTTCTTGGCGCCACATATTTGCAATTAGGGCTCCCATTCCGCTTCTTTCCCGCTTTCCAAGCCAGCAGCTACAGCTTCCATTCCGCTTCCTTGCCGCTTCCCTGCTTGGAGACGACTCTTTCACCGTCATAGGCGAGCCTTCCGCGCAGGAGCACGGAGACTATTTTCCCGTGCACTTCTTTCCCCTCGAAAGGCGTCCAGCCGCACTTGTAGAGGCGGTTTTCAGCGGTTATCCTCCACTTGCTTTTCATGTCCACCAGCACCAAATCAGCATCAAAGCCTTTCGCAATCCTCCCCTTTCTCGCCAGGCCGAATGCCTGCGATGCGTTGTAGGAGCACATCTGCGCCACCTGCGGAAGGGTGAGCCTGCCGCGGTGCGCGAAGTCGAGCATGAGCGGAAGGAGGGTGCCGACCCCCGGGAACCCTGGCGCGCCCTCAAGCTTGTGGGATACAAGATGCGGCGCGTGGTCGGATGCGATTATCGTGTCGTTGCCAAGCGCACGCCAGAGAAGCTTCTGCTCCGTCCTGTCGCGAAGTGGCGGGTTCACCCGCGAGAGTGCGCGAAGCTCGGGAAGGTCGGCCTCGGAAAGGAAAAGGTGCGTAGGGGAAACCTCATAAGTGGCGTTCGGGTGCTTGCGGCACATTGCAACCTCTTTCGCAGTCGTGAGGTGGCAAAGGTGCACCCGGCGGTGATTCTTGGACGCGAGCGCGAGGGCGAATTTCGTGGAGAGCTGCGCCGAGAGCTTGTCCTGGATGTCCTGCTGGGAGGAAAAGCGCCTGCGGCGGGAGGAGATGCGGGACTTGTCCTCGGCATGGATGCAAATCGGCCTGTTCTTCGGGAACGCCGCAAAGTGGCGGGCTGCCGCAAGCTTCCCGCAGTCAAGCTCGCTTTTGGTTTCTGCAAGGAACAGCTTCAGAGAAGGCGCGCCCGAGCGCGCGGCTGCCGAAAAATTGGTGTTCGATGCGCCGAAGCGGAGGAGGAAGTCGCAGCGCGATTTTTTTTTCGCCAGCCTCGTTTTTTGCCTGTAAGCGGCGATGGTGGTGGTAGAGGGGCTGCGGTAATTCGGCATGTCCATGATGGTGGTAACCCCGCCTGCAAGCGCGGATGCCGAGCCTGAGGAGAAATCCTCCTTTTCAACAGCCTCCGGGTCGCGGAAATGGACGTGCGGGTCGATTGCGCCGGGGAAAATGTGGAAGCCCGTTGCATCTATCGCCTTCACGCCGCGCATGCGGATTGCCGGCGCTATTTTAGCTATCCTTTCCCCCCGGATGAGGATATCCGCCTGGAAAACCCCGTCAGGCGCCACTATTTTGCCGTTTTTTATGAGAAGCGCCATTGTTTAGCCCCTTTCCCTTGCGCATGGTTTCATAGCGGCACCCTTTTCCCGCATTTGTCCCGCCGGAATTTTTCAAAATCCGGATTTTCCAGAATTTCAGGCCCGAAGCATGGCCCGTCGAAGCACACCAGCTTCTCGCCGCAGCAGCAGTGCCCGCAAACCCCGATGCCGCACTTCATGTAGCGCTCCAGAAGAAGCCTGCAGTCCGCGCCGTTTTCCTTCGCAAGCCTTGCGACCGAGCCCATCATCCGCTCTGGGCCGCAGGTGTAGACGGCATCGAATTTTTCCTTCTTGAAAAGCTCTTCCGCGGCAGCGAGCACATTCCCCTTCATGCCCTGCGAGCCGTCGTCGGTGGTGAATACCGTCTTGCAGGCGGCAGGCTTCATGAGAAGGCTTGCGCTTCGCGCGCCGCAGATCGCGGTTGCGGATATGCCTTTCTTCTTTGCTTCCGATGCCAGGAAGCGGAGAGGTGCAAAGCCGTAGCCTCCGCCTATGAGAAGTATCCTCTTGCCCTTAAGCTCAAAGCCTTTTCCATACGGGCCGCGAAGCCAGAGCGAATCGCCCTTCTTCAATCCAGCAAGCCTTTTGCTGAATGGGCCGCGCGCGCCCACCGATATTGAGATGGGCGAAACGCCGGCTGCGCTGTAGGGCTTCTCGTCAAAGCCCGGGAGCCAAAGCATGAAGAATTGCCCGGGATAAGGACTGGATGGAAGCGCGGCCTCCGGCTCAAGCTGAAGCGTGGTGACGATGTCGTTTTCCTTTGCCGATGCGGTTATTTTTGCGCGTGTTGGAAGTGGCATTGCTGCACCTTGGGGGCCTATGCCCGCCCGTCCAGCCCAAGCTGGCTTGTTTTTGCGTAGCCGTTCTCCTTCATGAATGTTTCCATTTCGGACGCAATTTTCTCAAACGCCCGCTCGCGGAGTATGCCCGCGCTCCCTATTCCGACGGCGGTCGCGCCCGCCATCAGCATTTCAACTGCGTCCGTGCCTGTCGCAATCCCGCCTGTGCCTATGATTGGCACCTTCTCACCGACAGCCTTGCGGATTGAATAGACGCACTTGAGGGATACCGGCTTTAGGGCAGGGCCAGAGATTCCCCCGAACCAGTTGTTGAGGACGGCGCGCCTTGCCTTCGCGTCCACATACATGCCGCCCATGGTGTTTATCGCGGTAATGCAGTCGGCCCCGGATTCCACGCACGCCTTTGCGACTGCCCCGATGTCCGCAACCTGCGGGGAGAGCTTAACTGAGAACGGGATTCCTGCCGCCTTCCTGACCGCGGAAACCACGCGGGAGGCGTCCTCCGGCGTGCTTGAGAACATCATGCCCTCGCGGTGCACGTTCGGGCAGGAAATGTCCAGCTCGAGCATGTGCGGCTTTGCAGCCGAGATGCTTTTTGCCGCCTCTGCGAATTCCGCCTCGTCCTTCCCGAAAACGCTTGCGATTATGGGCACGCCCGCCTCTTTCACGGCGCGCGCTATCTCGCCTATCTCCTCATCGACGCCGGGATTGGAAAGCCCGATTGCGTTCATCATCACGCCCCCCTCTTCCACCATGGTCGGGTTGCTGTGCCCCTCGCGCGGGAGCGGCGAGCAGGATTTCGAGGTGGCCGCGCCTGCGCCTTCGCGGGCCGCACGGATGAGGAGATCCGCGGAATTCCCGCGTATGCCCGAAGCCAGTATGAGCGGGTTTTTCAGGTTGAATCCGCACAGTTTTGTCCGAAGCATGTGGTTCCCCTTTTTACCCCCAGGTTCCTGCGCCCATTTTTCCAAGCCTTGCGCATACTGCCTTTTGCCGGGGGCGCGGCCTTCCGGCCTATTCGTCCTCGCCCCTGCTTTTCGCCATGCGCTTCATCTTCGCATCCGGCTTCCCCTTCCCGGCCATTTTCTCAAGGTCGGAAAGCGTTGCGCGCATTGCGGATGGCAGGCGGAAATCGAATGCGCTTGCGTTGAGGGGCCTTTTCCCGTCGAGGCGCGCGCGCACCGCGAACCCGGAGCCTTCGTATTTGACATGGAAGGCAAGCGAGCGGACTTCCACGCTCTTGCCTATTTTTGAAAGCAGCTTTTCGCCCTCGCGCACCATCTCCTCCTGGTAATCCCTCTGCTCGTGCGGCAACCCGCTGACGAAGACGCGCACTGCCTTTTCCTCCGCAAGCGCGGCGTGCAGTATGTCCTTCGCGGTCACTATGCCGATGGGGTATTCGCCGTCCGCCACCACGAGCGCAGCAACGCGCTGCTCGAGCATTTTCCTTACCGCGGAGGCAAGCGAGTCCCTTGAATTTATCCGCTCCACGTCCTTTTTCATGTATGGGGCTATCGGCTGCGAGTCGGTGCTGGTCCGGTCGCCTTCGCGGGAATTGACATCGTGCCCGCGCGGCGCGGTCAGCATGGACGCAAGGTCGAAGACCGAGAATATGCCTGCAAGCTTCCCCTTTTCTGTGACCACCAGCCTGCGCACGTTCTGCCTGCGAAGCTCGCTTCTTGCCTGCCCTATCGTGGCCTTCGAATCAAGGGTGGAAACCGGCGCGGTCATGACCTCGGAAACGTGCGTGCGGGAGAGCATCTTCTCCTTGAGAAGCTCGTTGAGGAGCGTGTGCCTGGTTATCGCCCCCTCGATTTTGCCC
>Ga0265297_10009859_pt1 | contig 12188 bp, 25 predicted proteins | sample Munlanlwell13791_FD_192502 | JGI IMG/M metagenome (GOLD analysis project Ga0265297, IMG submission 192502) | Leachate microbial communities from a municipal landfill in Southern Ontario, Canada - Leachate well 137-91 | ecosystem: Engineered > Solid waste > Landfill > Unclassified | place...
GTGATGGAATGCAATAATGCCACTTCACGGACCGAAAAACCCACGATGTTGCCAATGGGCCGGTGATCAACTATGCGAGTACCTGACCGGTGCATACTGTATGGTTGATCCACTGGACCCGATATTCATCTCATTTGATAAAGCTGCCCTTATATCGAAGGTTGGTTGCTGGTCTTTTAAGCAATATGTCGAGAGGTGATAGGGGATGAAGCGGGAAACACGCAGGCGACTACGTAATATTCTTCACATTCTAAAAGGAGAGATAGGAACGGAGATATGGCCCACCGGATATTATCGCGTGATAATTTGGGGATCAGTAAATGATGTCCGCCCAAAAAAAGCACGGTACGGTCATGTGAGGTTACTATGAGCACACCAATTCGGGTCCCTAAATCACTCATGGACTACATCGAGCAGAACAAAGAGATAGGAGAGACACCCGGACACTTCCTGGAGCGGGTCGTTCAGGAACGCAATGCCTTTATCAAGCTGGCAAAGGAGATCACGCACCCGGACCTGGTCAGGGCCAAGGGCGCATACCTGGCACTGGTGGACATGCACCGCACCATCCAGGAAGAGATCACCCGATTCCGGGAAGACGTTGAGGGTCTTCAGCACGTACTGCGTGGTTCTGAGTACCTATGCAAGCTCGGTAAACGCAAGAGGAAGGGGCCGTAACAAGCACCGGACAGCCGATCCCGCCAGTGATCAGGCACAGATACCGCAAAACGAAAGGAACCCCCTTTTTGAGGGGTTGTGCACGTGCAATACTGTTGTACCAACTTTTATAAGCCTCTCTGTCAAGCAAGATCTATGCAGTCCCTCAAATCCTCTTCTGAACCTGAAACCGATCCTCTGTGTAGGGTGGTTGCCCGGAGAATGGCAATCATGGCAACGCAGATGCGTTCCGACCTGCAACAGTTTGAACATCTGCAGCGCACAAACAACGGTGGATTAACCTCGAATAAAGGGACGTAATTAAGGTATGATGACGAAATGCCTCCCCAAAGGAAAGATACATCGGATCCGGCAGACAACGGGGAGATGGTCTCTGGTGGGTTCCAGGTAAACGGGACATTACAGGCATCGAGTACGCGGGAACTACTCATTATGGTGTATGGTGAGCTCGGACATGTCCGTGAGTCCCTGAATAACCTGCTGCGTGATAAGACGGTCAGTGACAGGAAACTTCAGGACCTCGAGATCTGCATCGTGAGAACCGAGGGATACCCTGATGCCCTTGATTCCTTGGGCAAGCGGATCTCGGCGCTCGATGCACGGGTCACAACACTCGCCGAGTCACTTGCAGGTGAGAAGGGGACCCAGAAAGCAAGCCACCGCTGGATTGATTGGATAATCCAGGCCGCAATTACCGGCGTCGTTGCTCTTTTAGTATATGCTGCTGCACACGCAGCATCGATTGCATAAGGTCCTACTGCAGGACCAGCACAGTCAGGTCCGGGATCCTTGTGGAAACTCATGTGGAACATATCGAGAAACAGAATGTACACCATAAACGCACATGTTCTATAAAGAGATTGTGCGAAAAGAACGGGCCATACATCATCCAGGAACTACTTGAGTACCGGTCAGGCAGCTACATGGTCCATGGCATATCCAAGTAGGTCCAAGCGGGCCATGTTAACCTACGCATGTAGGCTGCACCCCCTCTTTACGTGCATGTAGGGGTGTAACAATCCTATAAAAATGACTGGTCAATTTATCATTATTTTTTATTAAAATTTGTTAGATTTTTTCTTGCACTTGTGATCACAAGCCAAAGAAATTTTCTAACTTTTTTTTAATTTTTTGCACAAAACTAAAGATAAGTGCAATGATTATATACTTATGATGCATCAGTATTATTTGCCGATATAAACATCGGCGATGGTCAGATATGAAACACGGAATAAGTTTGGACTCTGAAGACCTGCAAAAAATGACGCGGGAAGAACTGATCGCAGAAGTCATCGCATTACAGGCATTAAGATCAAAACTCTATCAAGATCTTATTGCACGTGATGCCGAACACATTAAACTGGCGACGATTAAAGAGATGTTAAATAGCAGTCTTCAATTTATCGGGGAACTGTAATCGATTTACTCGGTTAGGTGAGTTGTCATGAGGAAAAACACCGATATTAAACGATTCACGGACAAGGAATTAATTTCTACTATTCTTGAGAAGACGCACGATAAACCGGAAGATCGGCAAATTGTCCGGGATGTGATGTCAATAATAACAACCGGTCGTAAGGACATAAAATATGAGGATTTGTTGCCTATACCTGGGATGGGTATTAAGGGCGCCACTAAAATTATGGCCTGTTTTGAAATTGGCAGGCGTTATTGTTCGACCTGTAGCCCACCGGAACGGATAGTAAAACCCGATGATATTTTACCCTTACTCTCACATATCAGGGCAAAATCACAGGAGCACTTTGTTTGTATCTCTCTCAATGGTGCCGGTGAAGTACTCGGTAACCGTATTATCACAATTGGCTTAGTCAATCATTCCTTGGTACATCCCCGTGAGGTGTACGCGGACGTGATCACTGATCGTGCAGCGTCTATTGTTGTGGCACATAATCACCCATCCGGCAGTCTTGAACCATCATCACAGGATATCGCAATAACCATGCAGCTTAAAGAGGCCGGGGCACTGATCGGTATACAACTTCTCGATCATGTAATCGTGACAAAAACCGGGCACCTGTCAATGAGGGAGCGGGGGTTAGTCTGAGTATGAACTGTCAGAAACCTAAGACTCAAGATCCTTTTTGGATGAATGCAAAATACGCCGGTAATTGTCACCGGTGTGAGGGGGCAATTGAACCCGGCAACAGAATCTACTATGATCCACGTGCCGGAAAGGCATATTGTGCGGGATGCGGTAACGTCCTTGAGCAGAATTCAAAATGGCATAAGTGCCTTGGTTATTCCCCAATTCAGAACCCGGAGAACTGATCCTTATGTCGTGGACTTTTGACGACGCCCCGGAATGGCTGAAAGATTGGATCCGGGGGGAACTACAGGTTGAGGCCTTAGCTTGGTCAATGGATCAGGATATCCGACAGGGTAAAGCCACCCATGCGGAGATCTGCTTAGCTCTTCACCTTGCAAGCCTTCAGGCACCACTCCGGCATAATGCGACGGAGATTTACCTGTATTTATCAACCTCATTGATGGCATCCCGGGGTGTCAGCGTCCCCGCAGATATCCGTGTTACATCGTTGACGAATGAACAGGAGCGGGAACTTGACGAGTACCGGCACCTGTTATATCGTAAGCGTGGACGTGCCCGGAGCCCGGTTACTGATGCAATGGAGGAAGTGTTTGGAAAGCTGCATAAACGGTCAAAGAAACCCGTTACGGCAGCACCGGCAGTATCCGGGCAGCAATGCCTATTGATATCGTTCGATGAGCCGGTTTTACAGAAGATAAGAGGGTGAACTGTAACACGTGGGTGTAGGTCATGAACTGGACAGAGAAATACAGGCCGGATGATTTTATCGATATGGTCGGGGTCGATGAGACCATTGAGCAGATCGAGGGGTTTATTCTCTCGGATAATATACCCCATCTCTTATTCCATGGAGAGCCCGGCACCGGGAAGACCACGTTAGGCCGGATCATTGCCAACAAGATCACCGGGGACTACCCGGAAAATATTATCGAGGTCAACGCATCGGATGAACGCGGGATCGAGAACATCAGGAAAATTGCCCTTAATGCGATCCGGCACGTCCCGCTCGGGGGCACCATGCGGGTTATCATCCTTGATGAGAGTGACGGGCTTACACGTGAGGCACAGCAGATTATGAGGAGACCAATGGAAAAGAGTTGTAATACCCTGTTTATCATCATCTGCAATGACGTAAAATGCATTATTAAGCCCATTATTTCCCGGTGTGCCGTATTCCCGTTTGACACCGTTAAAGGAAAAGACATAATCCACAGGTTGAAGACCATCGCCGATAATGAGGGAGTTACTGTCAATTCCGAAACGCTGACAAAGATCGTCACAAAAGCCGGCGGGGATATGCGGAGCGCGATCAACGAAATGCAGAAACTAACATCAGTGCAAAAGCGGGAGGACCACGTACAGCAATTGGCCGAGAAGTACCTAAAACAGATGACGACCGGGCAGAGTGGGGGATGAGATCGTATACCGGGATGATAACAAGCAGATCCTTGTTTGACTTGGTATACAGTCAGAAAATCATCCTGTTAAAGACAGAGGGACAAGGCACCGGTGCCCTGAATGTGCCGGAAGGAAAAAGGAGAAGGTAAAGCATGAAAACAAGTGCTGAAATAGCAGATTACGCCCTTAAACAGTTTGAAGGGGGCGCTGGTTTTGTCAACATCGGACTTAATGGCGGGACGTTTGAGATCTGGGATCCCGAAAGTGACAATCCCCCGGAAATCATCATTAAACGGGAGTTTTATCAGGGGTATTACCTTGAGGAGGGCATGACCCCGGCAGATCTCGCCGGTTATCTTGAGGGTGTCGTAAAGCACCTATCACCGATGTTCATGGCCACACCGGGCGGATATCTGATCTTGACGATATCCGCGAGAGCGTGACACTACGGGAGGGAAATATGTCACTGAATACTGATGAGGAAATCAACAATGACATGGAGCCGGTTGTGGCTGCACGGGAGATCATCATCATACGGCCTTGCTGCCCTCTCTGCCGTGGGGCCGTTGACGTCTTCGATCAACCTGACGACTATATCCGGTACGTCTGCCACAAGTGCAACAAGATCATTGCAATAACTGAACTGGACGAGTGAGAGATCGTGTGGTGATAATGTATGGCAAAGAGTAAACAACAGGTAAAGAAACAGCCGAAGAAATATCAACTGATCGCTGTTAATGAGGATGACAGCATCGAGGTACAGAAGGAAGCGGTCTCGCTTCACTCACTTGCACTCTCGGACATTGAACCCGGGAGTTTTCCGGTCACGTTCGTTTCAAAAGATGATATCCGTTATGTTTACCGGCGCTGTGGCGGTAGACTACCCAAGACCTTGCGCAATACAATCGACAATATGACCGATGCCGACATGGCCGATCTTGCAGATGATATGGAGAATGCCTTTGCGGATTCCCTATTCTGGGATGCTATCACTGACAACATGGATAAATTTGTGGAGAGGTACCACGCAAGGGTCCGGGACCGGGCAAAAGGAGGTACGCCCCCATGACAAAACACGTTAGGGTTTTGATCGAGATGGATGTTGACGATCTCCCTGATGGTAGCACAGATTACGACTACGGGAACGATGTCTTAAAGAATGTAAGGGAATCCGGACTAACCCTCGATGATCTCGGACATCAAGTCGAGGTGAGCGACGTATGACCCGGTACTTTGCCGAATACATCGTGATCGACCCGCAGCGGATGGAGGACGGGCAGCGGCTGATCATCCTGGACAACCTGCCGGTGAAAAAACTTGACGAGATACAGAAGATCCACCAGAACGATCGGGGCCGGCTGGCCCTGATCCTCAAACACTACAAGCGTTATGGATTTGCCGATGTGCCGAACTATGGGCACGATTGCATGCAGCGCGATACGAACAGGTTTGGCTGTTATACTCGCATTATGGGTAATTATCCCCGTGCTGAGTCAACAAGGGCTATAGGGGAGATGGTATAGATGGTACTCACTGAATTGGAAGACATGATCGGCGCAGGATATGCGATCATCTGGGTGCAGACCTTTGAAGAGTCGAAGGCACTACGAGAGATCACCGTGATTGCAGGAAGACTAAACTATGGCGTCAAGAAGTGGACGTGCACGATGGGACTCAGTACCGGGAAGGCCCCGGACGACTCGACCCGCGACCCGGTTGACGCGATCACGGCGCTCCTGAACGACAGGGAACAGATGATCTATGTTTTCATGGATCTTCACCGGTTCCTTGACCCGATGCACGGGACTTGTCACTTCACGGCACGCAGGCTCCGAGACGTGTACGACGAAATCAGTAAACAGAACAAGGTTGTACTCATCGTTTCACCGGTGCAGAACATACCCCCGGATCTTGAGAAGGCGGTTACGGTATACGACATGCCTTACCCGACCGCTGAAGATCTCAGGAAGGTGCTGCACCGCATTTATGACCCGTTCATGGCGCTTGAGGATGAAGCCTCAAAACGCGTACAGGCTACCCTGAAGACACAGATCGTGAATGAGGATCAGATCGTCAGGACAATGCAGGGAATGACCGAAGACGAGGCAGAGAACATCATTGCACTGTGCGTACGTACCGGTAACCTCTCCGTAAAAACCGTTCTTGAGGAGAAGAAGCAGATCATCAAGAAAGGCGGACTCTTGGAATATTTCGACACTGACCAAAACCTGTCTCATGTTGGTGGTCTCTACAATCTTAAAGAGGAGATCAAAAAGATGGCGGGGTGCTTCACGAAAGAGGCAGAGGCATACGGGGTTATAAAACCGAGAGGGTGTCTGTTTATCGGTCCGCCCGGCACCGGTAAGGGACTCTGTACGAAGGTTGCGGCTGAAGTGCTTCAGTTGCCGTTATTCCGGCTGGATGCGTCACGAGTGATGACGTCATACTACTCTGACAGCACTGCACGCGTTGCCCGTGCCCTGAAACAGTGCGAATCAAACGCACCGTGTATCCTTTGGCTCGATGAAGTGGAGAAACTACTTGCAGGTGACCATGAAGAAACGATGAGGATGTTGTCAACGATCCTTACGTGGATGCAGGAAACAAAGTATCCGGTGATCGTTATAGCGACATGCAACACACCGCAGGGACTGCGCCCTGAGTTCATGCAGCGCCTGAACCTGTTTCTGGTGGATCTCCCACGAGAGGAGGAGCGGAAGGAAATTTTCCGGATACACATCACGAAAATCGGAAGGGATCCGGAACTGTTCGACATAGATTACTTGGCAAAGAGCACGGACAACTATGTCGGACGTGAGATTGAAGCCGCGATAGGTGACGCCACAAGAACCGCCTTCTACCAAGGCAAGGAGATAGACACGAAACACATACTCAGGGAGATCAGCAAGAAGGGGTGTATGTTTACCTACCGGAAGGCTGACATTGATGCGGTAAGGCTGGCTGCACACGATGCGGGCATGATAATTGCAAATGACAGGCCGGCGTCCGATGAGCCGGAAGCGGCAGCAGAGCAGAAAGGACGAACAGTAAAGGCGAAGTAATTATGTCAAACTGGACAACGACAGAGAACAAGATCGCGCTCAAGGACCGGGAAATACTGGTCGAGTGCATCAACGAGGTAGCGAAGGAGAGAAACCAGCAGGTCGTCATCACCAGTAGGGGGATCAATGTAAAAGGTCTCGGCTGGTACGAGCTGAAGGATGACCAGTACCGACTGAGTTATGACACTGACGTGCGCAGCAGGGCGGAAACGTTCCATGAGCACGTGCAGGCCCGGTATCAGGCAAAAGGTGTGTACAAGGTGCTCGCCAAGTACGGGTATACAACCAGGGCAATGCAGGCTGACAAGGACCGGGCCCGGGTGCTCGTCAGGGGGAGAAAGCTATGACTGACAGGGAACAACCTGTGATCAGGGAACGACTCTACACACAGGCAAGCGATGTCATAACCGGCAAGACAAAAGTCGACTCTGGTTATCATTTCGGCACGTCAATCGATGCCCTCATTCAGAGGGTGGGTGAATCTGATCGGATCATGATGTCGGACCGGGAGTTTGAGTATATTCTCTCCCGGTGCGATGTACTGAAAGAGGCGATCACAAAGAACCGTCTGTGGGGGCGGTGAACGATGGTCGAACTTATCGCAGAAAAAAAGGATGCGGTCCTCTGCCCGAAATTCGGGCACCACGTTCTTGTTCAGATGTGCGGGCATGGCTGCCGGTGTAATGGGGGCACTATTTACAGTAACCACAAGACACGGCAACGGTGCACGTTCACGCTCTCTGATATGGAGATCCGGGACGCGGCTATGTACGAGCGCTCCGAGACCCGAGTGGAGGAAACTGCGTGGATGCTCATTGATAAAAGTGGTGACTGAAATGTCCGGCGAAGAGATAGAGATCGAGTGCACTCCCGATGGTATGCATGTCGACATGAAGAACTTCACGGGTGACGCATGCACCATCGAGCTCGGGAAGATGTTAAAAGACCTTGAGGAGCTGGGCATCAAGTCCACGATCATCACCCAACAAAAGAAGGCGGAGTACCATGCAAGCCGGATGTGGACAGGACAACAGCGAAACCGAATCTGATCATGTCCTGGATCTCGCAATCGTGTGCACGGCGACAACCATGACGATTATCAGCAACCGCCATGATTTTCCCCTCACACAATTTATGCAGGATCTTGCAGAACTCGGTATAACCTGCAGCGTTAAACAGGTGGCACCATGCGGATAAGGGAACTCATCGTTTCGATCCTGTTCTGGCACATAATCCGGATGCGGGCAAAGGTGACCGGTACGGACGCGGGTTATTTTGTCCATGTTTCCGTGCAGGAAAAGGACGGCAAGGAAGAAGAGATGGGTATCATGCACATCTCGATAAGTGAGATGCTGACCGTTGTAACGCCGACGGGTGCCAAGATCAAAATGGCGTTTGAGAAAGCGTAATGGAGGAAAACACGAATGAAAGTATACGTTGTCAATATCAAGACCAGCTCCCCGAACTACCAGAACCAGACCGAGGAGCTGAGTGATTTCCAGACGAAGACCACGTTCAAGTACGACAAAAAGACCCGGCAGAAGATTGCATCAGTCCGGGCACGGGCGAAGAAACCCCTGTATGATATGACTCTCGACTTCCACGGCATCAGGATCGCGCGTGAGGATGTGATCTGGGGGCTTGAAAAAGTTGCAGCAAAGGCAGATGCCGAAATGCGGGAGATCGACGAGCCCCTGTACGCACGGTTTGCTATGGCACCTCTCAACATGGATGAGGTGAAGGCCGGCGACCTGTACGCGACCGTGCTGAGTGCGATCCGGTACAACATCTTCAAGAAGGTGTTTGACCGGGTCACGGAGATCATCCAGAAAAACAAGTCCGTGACGGACGCCACACGCGGCAGCCTATTCCGGCTGTTCGATCAGCTTCGGAACCTCAACGTATTGGACGATGAGGAGATCAATAAGCAGATCGAGAGCATCCGGAAACAGGTGGAGGCAACGAAGCTGGAGGATATCGCCAAGGATATGCAGCGCGAGATCGATGCTCTTGAGACCCGGGGCGGTCGCGTCAAGGTAAAGGCCGCAGAACCGCAGCAGCAGCCTGCAGAACAACAGCCTGGAGCGCAGGGACCGGCACGGGCGATCAATGTTGCGCCGACGGCCGATGTGAAGACATCGATACCGAACAAGATCGAGCCGTCACGCGGTGAGCACATTGTTGCTGGTACGCCGACAGCGACGGAGTGAGCGGGCATGGCACATTATATCGTCATGTTTGGTGATCCCGGGGCGGATCAGATCGAAGTCGATGCTGACACCGACAAGGAGGCCCGGGAGAAAGGCCGGGCAGAGTGGCGCCGGAGATATTGCAGGAATCCAAAAATTGAGGAGCTCCTCAAGAGCAACCGGTGATCTGCCGTGGTAGAAGAATTATCGATCGAGGATCGCGTAAACAACCTGCTGGTGCGCTCCGGTCACTGGCCGGGCGTACTGAAAGAGATCGCGGCAGTTACACGTACAAAGGGTAGGTTCCGGATAAGCGATATCCCCGGGCTCATATACGCCGATGCTGACTACCTGATGAAGATGGGATTCATTTCTTTTGAGAGATCCGATGGGACATTCACGCTCGTTCTCCCTGTCGATGACTTTGAGCGGATCATCAGCGCAGGCCGGGCAGAGACCCTTGACGAACTAAAGAACGATACACGTGTAAACGATGTGTCTGCACGGCTCATCGAGCTTGTACAGGCTGAGGGTGACATGCTGGAGTACTGGGCTCCACGGATCAACCCGAAAGTCGAAGGCCTCTTACACGTGAAGAGGGCAATCCTCCTCTCAATCGCCAGTCATGGCGATGTCGAGGGGGATTGTGGTCGTATCCACGTACTCATGAAAGGGGATCCCGGATCTGCAAAGACCGCCCTGACCGGCTGGATCGTTTACCGGCTGGGGGCAGTAGGGTGCAGCCAGCGGACGACGCAGGTGGGTCTTACCGGTGATGCCCGGGGCAATGAAATAACACCCGGTGCCGCCCCGAGGGCACATAAGGGCGTGCTGTGCGTTGACGAGCTGGATAAGTTCCCCAATAAGGACCGGCAGGGGCTGCTTGAGCCCATGGCCGAGGGGATCGTTACAATCACTGCCGGTGGCATGGAGAAGGTTTTCGATGCAGAGTGCCGGGTAATCGGGTGTGCCAATAGCGTTGAGGATTTTTCCCCCGAACTGCTGGATCGCTTCGATTTCATCTTCGATATGAAACGACCGACAGGAGAAGAGGAGAAGAGGGTTGTATCCTCGATTCTCAAGCACTGGTATAGTGGGAAGCCCGGGTATCATGGTGTCGAACTCAAGGAGTACCTTAACTGGATCCGGGACTTCGAACCGAGGATGGATCGACCTACACGTGAAAAGGCCGATGTCCTGATGCAGATGCTGATCGACTTTGACGATAAGGCCGTGGGCAGCATCAGGAAGCGGGAAAGCATCATCAGGGTCGCATACACGATCGCCAAGCTGAACCGCCGCTCTGTGGCCATTGGTGACTTCCTGCAGGCCATCCGGATGCTGCACCCGGACATGTCTGATGATAAGATCCAGGCCATGCAGCACCTGATCGATCATGCCGATGAATTTCTTAATGTTGCACGAAGAAAGGAGGAGTGATTTTATTCATTTAACCTATACATTTAACCTATATATTTAACCTATACATTTAACCTATTGCTTCAGCGTATTTTTCCCTTCTCTTTACCGCTTCCGTGAAGGCACCACTGCCCGGGAATAGATCATCAACGGTGTCACCAGGCTGCCAACCAAGGATGTCAAGGATCCAGTCGCAGAACTCCGGTGGCTTCGCACCGCATGTACCGGTCCCTTTCGTTGCACCGGCAATGATGTGGTCCCGCACCGGAGTCACCTCTTTTGACCCTTTTGGTCGTGTTGGTACGTAAAGCACCGGCTCCCAGGTATACTTAACACGATTCCAGATCTTCCAGGAACACCACGGTTTCACCCAGGGTGCGATCCTGATGTGGTTCTCCTTGAAGAAACCCTTCGGAAAGAGATCCTTGATGTACTCTAGTCCGGGCTCGTTTGTTGACAACGCCCACCCATCATAGTGCTGCAGCAGGTGCTCGATGAGCTCCTTGTGATCGACTTCTTCCGCAACGATCCCGCTCGGGTCGTTCTTGTAATGGCGCCGGGCCTGACCCGGGTATGGCGGATCTGCGTATGCGAGTCTCATAGTGCTTTGAACCTGGTCACAATCCATGGATCCCGGAAAACCTTCTCTACACCGTGATGGTGGATGAAGTGGAACATCATCATGGTCAAGTCCTGGAAGCCGTCCCTGGTTGCGAGATCCCGCATCTCGTCATGACGCAGACTTTCAACCGGGCTGACGACCGGTTGTTTCAGGAGAAAGTTCTGGTTTACAATGTGAATATCCGTGCATTTCTTTACCAGAAAAGAGACCATGTTGCCGGGCCCTGCGTGCGAACAAGTGAATTCAATCACAAAAGGCGGCTCTATTGGTATAGCATCATATAGTTTATAACCGTCGGGCGTCCGGGATTTCCACCAGCATTGGAGTAGTTCAGCATCGCTCAACTGCCTGAAGCGTGTTGGGGTATATGGACGCACTGTCTGACCCTTCGTGCGCGCCTTCAGCTCGTTCTCAAAGAAACTGAAACTTAGTAAAACCATGATTACCTCCCTTAATACAACTCTTTCCGGTATTTCTGCAGGGCGCCCCCGCAGCGCCCGCACCGGCTTTGTCCTGGATTGAATTTGTGGATCCGACACCGCGGGCATATGTAGTGATCGTCATCGCGGTCTACTCCACTGTCACGCGGGTACTCAGCTTTGCCAGCCACTCCATCACTACCTGCTGCTCGTGCTGCGATGTCTCGACCGTGCTGTTCCAGCGGTCGGTATCGATGTACTGCCTGATCGAAGTACGTACAATGTCCTGCAGGGTCGGGGGCTCCAGGGCATCGAGTTCGACAACGGCATTAC
>Ga0265297_10009860_pt1 | contig 12187 bp, 4 predicted proteins | sample Munlanlwell13791_FD_192502 | JGI IMG/M metagenome (GOLD analysis project Ga0265297, IMG submission 192502) | Leachate microbial communities from a municipal landfill in Southern Ontario, Canada - Leachate well 137-91 | ecosystem: Engineered > Solid waste > Landfill > Unclassified | place...
CCAGGTTCTCGTCATGGCACATACTGAAGACGCCTCTCGGGCCGGGCTCGTTCTTCCACTTACCGAAGAGGAGATGCTGGGCGGTCATTATACTGTGCTTCTTTCCGGCGCCTGTAAGCAGTTTAGGGAATATGCCGTTCGCCATCATGACAGCGCAAAGTTTCTGAGAGAACCTGAGGTTCTTTATAGCGCCGTTCGTCCCCTGCCGCACCATGCCGTTGAACTCATCAATCTGATCTTTATACTTCTGCATCTCGGGCATGAATTCTTCGCTGGACGGCTTCTTCAATACATTGAATATATTATTTATGACATACAGATTGCACATGAGCTCGCTATGGTATCTGAAATGCGCCGCCTCATGAGCAAGTATTATCGATAGTATGGATGTCTTGGACCGGGCGATATTTTCCAGCACATACAGCGTCCTCCTGCCGGCCTCTTCCTTTATCGCGGCAAATCTCGCCATAGGATTGCCCGTCAAAACTTTCAGCTCGTCCTCGCTCTCCGCTATAACGACCTTGTCGTTCTGCCCAAGCCATGCCCTGCGTTTTCCTTCCTCGTTCTCGACCTTATCGACTATGGTGTTGAAGGCCTCACGGCACCTGTCCGCCAGAGATTCCTTATCTATATCGGTATCGGACCAGACAGAATGTCTGGTGGCAGCGCTGCCGTTCGCGGCGCCGTTCAATACTACATGCTTCCATATATAAAAAGCAGCCGCGTAAAATGCAACGGCCGCTACCGGTATGGCGAATATCGCAGCGGTTACGGATGTAAAGAACGGTAATGCCCCGAATATTACTGCATTTACCGCGGCAAATATCAGCGGAGATTTGCGCCACATCGGTTCAACGAACGCCTCTGCTGCCGGAGGAGTCGCGCCTTTTCGCGCGGCCTGGCGTTTTGCCAATAGCGCGAATACCGCTTTTCGTTTTGTTGTCACGTTCTCGTTGGTCAGCTGTTTCATCACCATATCGGCGTCGCGCAGCTGGGCCCTCAAGGCATTCACGACCGGCACATCCAGGGTGACTTCAAAATCGGATCTGAGAGTTTCGAGCTCTCCCACTCTCTCCCTTACATTGCCCTCAGCAAGAACAAGACTGCCGTATGCGTCGGCAAACCCGTCCAATGATCCGCGTCTTACAGCTACGATAGTGGCATCTTCGAGCTCTATGACCGCATCAGCAAGCTCTTTTGTCATATCCGCTATCTGCGCCTGTATGTCCGCCTTGACTTCTTCCGGCGATCTGGATACCCTGCCCTTAGACGCTGCAGGCGCAGGCATCGCGGAAACGGGTTTTACCGCTTCTTCGCCTGCCAAAGGTATAGTTTTCGCTTCTTCTGGAGCTGCTTTAGGCGCAACCGGAGCGGCGGGCTTCGCGGGCTGTCCGACTTCCTCAAAGTCTATAGCCTCTCCTTTATCGGCAGTTGTGGGAGCAGCCTTTCCGGCTTTCTTTGCCGCTTGGCGCGCCTTGGCGGAGGCCAGTCTCTTCTGATAAGCTTCTCCGGCACTTTCATCAGCCTGCGCGACAAGCATAGGCTTGCCGGCAACTGCGGGCGGTGTAATTCTCTTAGGCTCATAACCCTCCAAACCCTCGGCGGGCGCCTTCTTCGGCTTAACTGCGCTAGCCGGCTGTTTGGCCTTTTGGCGTATCGATCTTATTATATATGCTCCTAAGGCAACGCCTCCGGCAACTAAAACCGCTATGATAATCCAACCGCCGACCATTCCTATTATAGGAACAAAATCGACACCTGAACCTTTAAGCGCTAATATCGGTATCAAAGCGGACGCATTCAATCTGACCGCGCCGGTCCTGCGGCCCTTTGCCCACCTTATTAATAATTTCGCTAATATCCATCCGACTGAAAGTTGAAAAACCCATAAGATTATCCCTAAAAACGCATCCAAGAATCTGCTTCCGGAATAAGCCACAGATACCATTAAAGAATCTTGAAAACTTTCTCCGTCTATAGGAACGATGTTAAATGTATCCTTGGCGAACTTAGTGCCCGCCGCAAAAGCCTCGCCCTCATTCGAGGGCAGCTCCTTGAAAATATTTACCGGATAGGCCTCCATATCTCCTATCAATCCCAGGAATGACCGCGGAACTATGGGAATATGCGTGGCTTCATGCGCAGCTACAAAGGCTGTTATGGACGGTGAATCGATCGAGGAATTTATGCGCATAAAAGGAGTGCCGTATGAACCGGCGCCGCGGGATCCTCTTACATATCCGAAATAATCCATCCTGGAAAATTTAACCGTTATTCCATTACTTCTTAAAATTTCAAATTGAGAAGGCGCTGTGATCTTAAGTATGTATAGGGTCTGCTGTAAAAGGCGGCTTGCGGCGCTATCGGCTCCTGCCGGATCTTTTCGGTCCCTCTTGCTCTTTATATACAGATAACCGCTATCGGTAGAGCTGTCTATTAACTTATCTATGGACGCCCAGTTGGCTTCGACAAAACGATCTACGGAATTTATCCTGCCATTAGCTACCCTGTTGGAAAATAATTCGGAGAAGACCTTATCGCGATCCTTATTTATATTTGCCCTGACAGTCCTGGAGGAAAATCCGTTAATAAGCCCTTGAAAATCGCTTTCTATATTCGATAAGCTTTTCGGCTGCTGCGCCTGTATAGAGACCGCGGGTGCCGGTTGCGGCATTATCGGTTTGGCGATTGGCGGTGCTGCCGGTTTAACAACTGGCGGCGCTGCGGGTTTAACTGCAGGCTTAGCCGCTTTCGCCTTAGCGGGCTGGCGCTGCATAACGGGCGGTTGTTTCTTCGCCGCTAAAGAAAGCATAACGTTCTGCTGGGCCGGAACCTGGGCGACATTGGTAGCTGCGAGACCCAAACTAGGGGCTATAAGACTGAGAATGACTGCTAGACCGAAAATCATCAGCCAGCTCAATATCGAAGGACCCATCCCTGGACCAGGAGGCGTTCTTCGAGATAATATGAATGTGCCCTCACTGTCTCCGGCACGAAGAACGAACATGCCGCGCTCCAGAGTCATTATCTCCTCTGCTGTGGCAAGGCTGCTATCATCATGGAATATTACCTCGGCGCTTGCTATCGCCTGCGCCTCTTCGAGACTTGAAATACCTGCGATCCTCCTCTCAAGCTCTCTTAGCGACAGAGGTGATAAAAGACGTAGTTGGTTTTCTAAAATCATCGCTTTTATATGGATAAGATCCATCGATTCATTGAATTCATTTCTGAGACCGGAGAGTTCACGCAGCAAGAAAGTCCGTCTCTGAGCCACAGAATCATATCCTTCTGCACGATCAAACACCTCCTGCAGTCTGCCCTCCAGCTCCTCGGTATTAGTTAAAGCACTGGCAGTTGTAGTGAACATATCTTCAGAAAAAGCCGTTGCCACAGCCCAGAAATTTAAGGCGGCGTTAAAATAAGCGGTATTAACTTCAGGCGTTTCAGGATCCAGAGGGTTTATCGTTCTTTCGGCAAAGGCTTGTAGCATCCCTTCATATTTAGTTCTCGTATCCTGTAAAAGTCTCAACTTGGCTGCTGGACTGAGCAAGTGATGTTGGCCGATTATCTTGACCTTCGCTATCTCACGCTCTAGCGGGTCATCAGAGGATTCGCTGTAACTCGCACATATGGATACGATGCGCGTCATGGTATCTCTGCGGTCGCTCTCCATGAGATTTATCCTGGCCCTGAGTCCGTTTACAGAGTCATAATAGTTCGCTAATAGCCCGTCCTCGTACGTCGAATCAGCATCAACCGTTTCCTCTTCAAGAAATTCCATGGCCGTAATATCCATTTGGAGCGTTTCCTGCAGCACATCCTCAGTTACCTCCGGCAATCTCTCTGGCGCAGGCGGCACAATAGGTCTCGCGGGGGCAACTTCAGCTTCAGCCGGCGGTGGCGTTGCCGGTTTCGCCGGTTCCGGCACAGGGGCCTGGGTCGGCGCTGCAGGGGCTGGATGGGCCATCTCTGCCAGCCTAGCAGACAACTTCTGGCTTACAACATCCTTTAGCGCCGCTACAACTGCTTCTTTATCCGGCCTTGTCGCAAGCTGCTGGAAGGCCGACTTACTATTGGCAACCGGCGTGAAGAACCTCGCCATCACCTGTTCTACATCGGCGCCGGAGACTAAACCGTTCCTTGCCACCCTGTCCATTATCCCGTCAACTATTGAATCGGCCAATAGGCCTTCCGTCATCTTTTTTAATTCGTCAACCGAAACTCCAGGTTTAGCGGTGGGAGTGACCTCTATCTGTCCCAGCCTTTGCTTAAACTGCGCGGCCTCATAGTCACTGGCTTGTCTGGAAGCGATAGTGCCGTCATCAAACCTTTCAACGGCAAGATAGTCATCTCCGAGTCTCACAACGGCAAGCTTATCAGTAAACCGTATGGCGCCTATCGTCAATATGAGCTGTTCGAACGCGCCCGGAGTAAACGCCCTGGGATAGTTGGATGTCGGAGCCAAATTCTTGTCGCCTAAATTCACTCCGTTTATTTCTGAAGCATTAACAGCGGCTTCTTCTGAAGCGGAAGGTTCGTCCTTGATCAGCCCTCTTTTCCTAAGATCCTCATACGCGTGCTTATAACCTTCTATCCAGAGCCTCTTCACGCTCTGTATATCCTTCTTCTCCAGAGCGGCCTGGGCCAAACTGACGATCACTATATCTTTGATGAACGCCTCGACCGTTTTGGGATTAGAGATATCATTACCGAGATATGAACTGGCGGCAAGCTGATACCGGCCGGTCTCTAAGACCTCCTGATATGCGTCTTTCTTGTTCGTGAGTATCGCCACATACGGGCGTTCCCCTTTCTCGGAATCGAACTTCGGTAGTATTACAACGTAAGATGTCTCCTTCTGCCTCAAGAGCTCCGTCATCCCTTTGGTGTGATAACCTCCCGTGATCAGGGCCGCGACGCTCTGGCCTTCCTGCTGCATACGATTTATGGTATTGGCAATCATCGTGCTGTTTCTCTTGTCCGCGGTCTCATAAAATTCAAGCGCTAACGGAACGCTCTCCAGTATCTTGCCAAGATCGTAGTTTGCGTTTAACGGAACATCGTATTTGAGCGATGCCTCTCGTATGAACTCTGCCATATTCGCCGCGTCGCAGATGCCGAGATTTTTCAAAAGATAGTCGAGGTCGCTATTGGAGAGTTTTACTTCGAATAGATCGTTGATAAAATCTATACATTTCGAAAATTTGAGAAGCCGTCTCTGGTAATCGTTAGTAAATAATTTTTCTTTTATCTGGTCCTCAAAGTCTTTAACTTCATCGAATATGGCCAGCATATCTATAGATTCGTACAAATTTATGTATTCGGTAAAAGCTATCAGATTTTTATATGGCGCAGGGTCTATCTTATTTTTATCGGCCAGGTCTTGTAAAAAGACGTAATATTCGCTCTGGGATATCTTATTAGTCTTGAAGGATAGCGACTTCAGCACGAGCTGTTCCAGCTCCTGTTTCGGAATGGTCCTGCTCAGCTCGTCGATCAGGATATCACGTTCCTTGCTGGCCTTTTCGAAATCTATCGTCTTCTCAATCCTGAGAGATTCGGCAAGCTTCGCAAGGCTCTCGAATTTTTTGTAATCCAGCCCGGCCTTCACGGCAAGGTTATTTATCAGTTCCCATCTGGCGCTGAAAGCTATCTTTCCGTCTTTGTGCAATACGGTATTTTTATCCAACTCTTTCAGTTCGGGTGAATAGATCTTATCCTTGAGGAGTTCCAGTGTGCTGCGCAGATTGCGCAGATCTTTTCTGGTGTCGTCGTATATCTGGCATATCCTCCTGAATTGGTCAACATTTTGGAGGTATGTGGGTCTGTCTTCTATGCCATAAAGCGCTATCGGCTTGCTGGATGTAACGGAGAAGAATTCGCCGGCAGACATCTTGCCTTTTCTCATCAGATAATGCGCAGTCTTCTTTCGTATATTCTCATCAGGGAAGGTGCGCAAGAGGGATGTATCGATATAGCCTTCCGAACCTTCAATGGCAACGACCTTTATATCGTAATTGGTGACTAATGAATCTAATATAGAAACTATCGATTCCTGTGCGGATAAAGAGGCGTGAGCATCTTGGACGTTGATTATGGTCTTATCGCCGGAGGCGGTGAATACTTCCTTCGTAACGGCCACATCTTTGGGTATGGCGATATTACCGTTTATATTCACAGATGTCTTAACAGAAAAACTCCCGTTCGATCCTTTCGACCAAATGGGAGTTCCGCCCTGTGCCCAGACTATGTCCTGATGTATAAAACAGGCGATAACTATGAAAGCTATCACCCTGATCCATCTCATGTTCCGAGGACTGCGCCAGTCCATTATTAACGACTTGGACCCCAGCTCCTCGCGCGTAGACGTTGGCTTGTTTAAATTATTAAATAACGACCCACCTGTTATGAGCCGAAGTCTACTCTCATCGTCATTTTGCCAAGCTTTAGAGTTCACCAGAATACCTCTTAGTTATATATTAATTATCTCATAACTCTAATATTGTTCGTTCCGGATGACTAAGCTGTTAAGTTCTAACTTTTTTTACTATTTACATACTAATTATACCATGCCACAGCGATGTGTCAATAGCATAAAACCAGCTTTTTTGTAGCTTAATAGGTACGTAACTATATGTTATACATATAGTTATATTAAATTAATAAATTTTAAGTTCTTATACTCTTAACATACAATTGTTCCATACCACAAATGACTTGCAAGGCTTATTTCTACTTGTCAGCAGGCATTACTACATGCGGTTACTGAAAACTGCAGAGAGTTTGTAGCAAGTAAATTTAAACTTATGTGGTACAAAAATTTTTATAACATTTTATATATATTTTACTTCTATTTTATTTTTTTTATGCTATATTTATATTATAAAATCATGATCTAGTCAACACTTTTTTAATTATCCGCATTGCCTTGATAATGACAACACAAAATATTTCGACGATAAAAAAAGATAGACGCTTCCATCTCTTGACGTTCCTCTTCTTTCTCTTAATATATCTGCTTACTTCCAGCGGCACCTTCGACGTACCGGATGCTATACCTCCTTTTCGTTCTGCAAAAGCTATCCTTGAAAGCGGGAAACTGGATCTCGAGATCACGGAACCAATGGATCTTATGATGGTTGGCGGCGAAGGAAGCAAAAACTTCATAAATATCTATTATAGGTCGAAGAGCGGAAAGATCTACAGTAAATACGGCATTCTTGCCACCTTTCAGATGCTGCCGTTCGTACTGATTGGGAAGGCGCTATACCTTTTATTCGGCCGGTTTCTTGATCTGGGCTTGATATTCTTTGAAAAGTTCGCGGCATCGTGGATAAACTGTATACCGATGGCCTTGGCTTGTCTCTTACTTTTAAAACTTGCCCGGCGAATCGGTTTTTCCTACTCTACATCATTGATACTATCGATAATCCTTGGGCTGGGGACGATGTCATGGCACTATGCGCAAACCACCTTCACCGAACCGCTCCTGACCCTTGAGCTTCTGGCTATCGTATATTTCATATTTAAGGCTCAGCAAACCAAAGACGAAATAAACGTCATATATGCCGCGCTATGCGCCGGGGCAATGATACATACCAAGGTCGCCAGCTGCGTAGTATTACCGGTAACAGGATTATATCTCATCTACGTAGCCTTAAAGGTCCGTAAGCCAAAATTCATATTCTTATTCTTCGGCATAACGGCCATATTCTTCCTCCTCTTATTGGTCTTGAATGAAGCGCGGTTTGGCGGAGCGCTCGAAACCGGGTACGGAAAAGAGATAACCAGCCTAAAAAAACAACGCCCGTCGAATGCTGTATTATTTAAGATCTTAAGGTTTACCTCCTCGCTTGATAAGGGGGTATTTCCATATAACCCTATTTTAATTGTGGCCATATTCGGATTCGGAAGGTTTTTTCGAAGACAGAGAGCGTTATGCCTGGCGGCCATAGCCATATTCTTAACCTATTTGATCGGCGTCGCCTGGACCAAGGCTGCCCTTTTAGAATCCTGGGGGCCGCGCTATCTTCTGGTGACCATACCCTTCCTGGTATTGCCCATAGGATATCTGATAGAACAAAAACGGAAATTATTAAATATCATAATAGCGTTTTTTTTCATATTATCCATATGCCTCAACCTGACAAGCATACTAGTCTTCCATTCGGAATATCAGTATCTAAAATACGGGTTCGGGCACTCTCTCGACATGAATCCTCTGATGCTTCCTAATGACATATACGGCACATTTACCTTATTAAAAAATAAGGTGCTGCACGGCCAGGGGATATACAGTTCTGCAGAATTCGGCATAATAAAACCGGGAACCGTCCCGGCCACCATGACAACATACCGCTATCCGATGTTCAAAAGTTTTAATTTATGGCATATATACATCAACGTCAGAACATACGATAAGGTGCCATGGATAATAATAATACCGTGCCTCATGATAATAGTTATATCCGTTCTGGGGATAAGGATATACCGTATTGCGAAGCGGCTTGATGCGGAAGAGCTACTCCCGGTATCCGCATAGATAGCCCGGCAAGGCGTATCTTAATAAGGTGCTCAGGAAATTACGCGTATAATAGATCTTGCTGTTGATCAGCCTGGATTTGCGGGTGGGATAACGTATATTTACCGGAACGAATCTGGTCCTCATATTATTCCTCGACGATATACATAAGGATTCTACGGCGTAATCATAGACATTGCGCACTTGGCCTGCCAGCGATATGGCGCAATCCTTTGAATAGGCCCTAAAACCGGATGTCACATCTTTAACGGAACTTCGCAGCAACAAAGACGCCGACAAGCTTCCGGCTTTTTGTGAAATAAGCTTTAATGGCGGGTATCCCTCCACCTTCTCCAGCTGCCTATCCGCTATCACGATATCCGCGGTGCCGTTTAATATAGGGCTTGTGATCTTAAATATGTCGGCGCCTTGATATTGAAGATCCGCATCGGTATTGACGATAACGTCGCAGCCATTCGATATCCCATATTCGAGCCCTTTTCGGAACGCCATGCCCATGCCATAATGCCGAGCCATATCCAGACATTCGACGCCTAGGCCCTTCACTATATCGACGGTGCCGTCTGTAGATCCGTCGTTTATCACCACTACATGTACGCTGTCGAAACCATCCACGGAAGACGGCAGGTCCCTTATGGCATCTTCTATATGCTCCTCTTCATTATATGCCGGGATCTGAATAAGCAGTTTCTTTCTCGATCTCACTCACACACCGCTTTTATATCCTTATCTTTTATCCATCCTATCTTTCCATCGGGTCTCTTTATCTTGACCCACCCGAACTCCATCTTCTTCAATATATAAGCACGCATGCCTTCGTACATGGGAAATCCCGATGCGGCATCATCAAGCGGCGCTATCTTGGCATCGGCTATCTGGCTTATTATCACCCCTTCACGGTCCAGGTCATTTATCTTATTCGATAAAGGCAGGATGGTCAAAACCAAAATGACAAAAAAGAAGACGGCCAGTATATCCACAGCCAAGCGGTAGCGCGGAACAAATCTGGAAGCCGCAAATAAAAGAGCGAAGGCAAGGTATAAAAGACCGAATAGAAGATAGGACTCTCCTATCGTCATCATATCGAAGAGGCCGTTAACGATCCGGAGCAACGAATGCATGCTGATATTAGGATCCCGCTGTTTCATCATGGACAAGGCATATTTATAATTAGTCCGAAGCCCGCTGTCCCTGGGCATATAGAATATGGCCTTCCTGTAGTGCAATATGGCGCTGCCAATCTGCCCGGACTCAAGGTAAGAATTGCCTAGGTTATAATGCAGGTTCGGGCTGGATATCCCGGAAGCCAATATGGTCTCGTAAAGGCCTATCGCGTCTTTATAGTTCCCGGCCTCATAATAACTGTTGGCCTTATAGAATTCGTCTTCAAGCGCCGAGCGCTCATCCGCTGCAGCCGCACCGCAGCAGAAGAGAAAGAGGCATAAGATCATGCTCAACCGTGCAAGCGGCATGATCTTATTTACAAAATCTTTTTTTATTAAGCTCGTTGATAACATATCTCATCTCTTCCATAGTCTTCTGCATCTCTTCTTTGGTAAAGGTTGCGGAGGTGTATCTGGCCAGATAGCATTCCGAGAATATATTCTTTACCCTTCGGAGCACCTCAGGATCTATTTCAAACCGTGAGAGCTCATCCAGCACTATCGCCGTAACCCCGGCGCTAGGTATGAGGGACCTGCCTCCCAGGTATTGCTGTAACGTATCGAATACAGCCCCGTAAAATGGCTTATGATCGCCTGGGTTTATCAATCTCTGGGATCTGACCAAACCATATCGAGCCTTCCTGGCAGAGGTTATCAACGCCGCATAGTCTGGATTATCCGATAGGAACTTAATCCGTTTTTCAATAACCAGGGAGGCTATTATTAAAAGGATCGGAAATACAGCGAGCGATGCGAATAACTTACTGCGGTAGTAATACATATTACTGCGGGAAAGCCTTCCAGGCAGACTCTTCAGGCCGACTATATTGATCTCTACGGTCTTTTTAGCTTCGCCTTCCAAGGCGCTCCTCTTCCTATCCGGCTCGCCTTGAATTGTGATGGGTATGGGGCCTTTGGTTATTGACCGATATTCAGCGGCATCAGGATTAAAAAACGAGAATGTGACCGCCGGTATCTCTCTGACATCATAACTCAATACCCTTGCCTCAAGATCAAATGATACGGAATTTTTATCTCTTACGCTCTTCGGTTCATATACCCTCAGGCCTTCAACCTCGACGATCTTAGGCATACCGACAGTGTCAAAATTACCTTCCCCGCCAATGGAGATCTTTATACCTACGGTATCCCCTTCCTTGACAGACGTCGGATCCGCTGTCATATTAAAAGTAAAATTACCTACGGCGCCTGTGAAGCTTTCGGGTTGTTCGGGCTGCGGAAGCGCCGCGACCGTTACGCTGAAAGGCTTCGTGCTCAACTCTACTGTGCGGCTGGATCCTTGGCCTATAAATTCGTCGTACTCCTGGATGTTCTGATTCAGCGTCTCCGCAGGCGATCCGCCGGATGGCGGCTTAACTTTAGCCACGTCAAATTTAACGTCTATCGGTTCAAGGTCATATTGCCCGGGAGTCGCGGCATAGATATACGATCGATACTCTAAAACCACATATTTGATCCCGCCTTTTTCTATGGTATTTACCGTTCTGTCGTCAAATTTTTTCGCTATCAAATTCTCCCTGGGTTTTTGAGAGAATACTATATTCTCCACATCGAGCCAATCGCTGTATAGCCTTAATACCACCGGCACCTTTTCGTTTACAAAAACATTAGATTTAGGCGAGTCCAATACGAGAAATATATGCTTCGAAATATCGAATGACGCTCCGGTCTGGCCCGCATCACCGGGGGCCGGTAATTCTATCCGCTCAACTGAAAGATATACGGTGTTGGAAATATATCTATCGCCGCCGTGATCGAATTCGACGGGCCCTATCTTAAAGACCCCTTCCTTCATAACAGCGATACGATAAATATATTTTAAGACCCCGGCGGGCGATTCTTTGTCGGTCCTGGCATATCGTATGTCCAGGCCTTCTATGAACGGAATTTCCGGGATCGAAATATCTTTATTGGCCGGGAATACCGCTTCCAAATATACCTGTTTGCCCGGCGGAACTTTATTCTTTTCAAGTTTAAGCTCAAAACCTATCTCTTCCGCGAAAGAATGCGAAAATATGATGGGTAAAAATAGTATGGTTAAAATAATCTTTTTTATCATCATCTACCAATCTTTTGAAACTTTACGATAATCATAAGGCTCTTCGGACCTTATTATCTCTTTAGGGGCTTCCCGGTCCCAATAACCCTCTACCAGCATCGCAGCCATCTTTTCCGGCATCTCTCCTTTTGAATCCTCACCTGACTTGCCGCTTCCCTTACCTGAACCTTGGCCGCCGCCAGAACCGCCGCCGGAGTTGCCGCTTTGGCCACTACCAGAACCTCCACCTTGACCTCCGCCGGAGCCGCCGCCACCACCCTGACCTGAACCTTGGCCGGAGCCTCCTCCGCTACCTCCGCCGGAACTTGCACTGCCTTGGCCGCCACCGGAACCTCCTCCTTCACCGCCGGATCCGCCGCCAGAGCCGCCACCACCTCCACCACCGCCAGAGCCACCGCCGCC
>Ga0265297_10009861_pt1 | contig 12187 bp, 7 predicted proteins | sample Munlanlwell13791_FD_192502 | JGI IMG/M metagenome (GOLD analysis project Ga0265297, IMG submission 192502) | Leachate microbial communities from a municipal landfill in Southern Ontario, Canada - Leachate well 137-91 | ecosystem: Engineered > Solid waste > Landfill > Unclassified | place...
CGTGTCTCAGTGCCAGTGTGGCTGATCATCCTCTCAGACCAGCTACCCATCGTAGCCTTGGTAGGCCGTTACCTCTACCAACTAGCTAATGGGCCGCATGCCCATCCATTACCGAAATTCTTTAATTTAAACCAGATGCCTGATTAAAATATTATGGGGAATTAATTTCGATTTCTCGAAGCTATGCCCCAGTAATGGGTAGGTTACATACGTGTTACTCACCCGTGCGCCACTCTCATAATATTGCTATTATTTACCGTTCGACTTGCATGTATTAAGCCTGCCGCTAGCGTTCATCCTGAGCCAGGATCAAACTCTTCGTGTTAATAAGATTATTAAGAATCTTGAAGCCCAGAAACCTTATCGCTAATTCCAATACTTTTAAGAACTTATACAACCTCTTATGGTTGTTTATCTTTTGCTTAAATTTGCGTTTCAAATGAAAGTGCAAATTTAAAACTTTTTTCAACCTGTCAATATTTTTTTTACAATCTCTTTTGATTGCCCTTTTCTTTAATTGAAATGGGGATGCAAAGGTACGGCTATTTTTTATTCATGCAAATTAATTTTCATTTTTTTTTACTGCCTCATAAATGTTGTTTAAATTAAAGATAATCAACAATATGTAGGTTGTTTTATTGGGGACAGGAATAAGCGTCATTATGCTTTAGTTCCGTTTACCTTATATTATATTAATAAACATTTCAATGTAAGAGCAGACAATAAGGGAAATATATCTGAGAGAAGTATTTTTTCATAACAAGATAGTTTATTTTTGCACCTTTAAAAAATCAAAAATAAGTGTAAATGATTAGTGATTATAAGATTGCCGACCTTTCACTGGCAAAATTTGGCAGAAAAGAAATTGAATTGGCTGAAAAAGAGATGCCTGGTTTAATGGCTGTACGCGAGAAATACCAAAATGAAAAGCCTCTTAAAGGTGTAAGAATAAGTGGTTCGTTACATATGACTATTCAAACAGCTGTATTAATAGAAACATTAAAAGCGCTTGGAGCTGACATCAGATGGGCAAGTTGCAATATTTTTTCCACACAGGATCATGCTGCTGCGGCTGTTGTAAATGATCATCAAGTTCCTGTCTTCGCATGGAAAGGTGAAACATTGGAAGAATATTGGTGGTGTACAAATAATGCGTTGTCTTTTCCTGATGGTAAAGGTCCGCAGCTTATTGTTGATGACGGAGGTGATGCCACCTTGCTTATTCATTTAGGCTTTAAAGTTGAAAATGATCCCTCAATATTGGACAAAAAGCCTGTTAACAAAGAAGAATCAATTATTCTGGATTTGCTGAGAAAAGTACTGAAAGAAGATCCTGATCGTTGGCACAGAACAGTTAAAATGTGGAAAGGAGTATCTGAGGAAACAACAACTGGCGTCCATCGCCTTTATCAAATGGCGGAAAGAGGTGAATTACTTGTTCCGGCTATCAATGTAAATGATTCCGTTACAAAATCCAAATTCGATAATAAATATGGATGCAGGGAATCTCTTGTGGATGCAATAAAAAGAGCGACAGATTTAATGATTTCAGGGAAAGTTGCTCTTGTTTGTGGTTTTGGTGATGTCGGAAAAGGAAGTGCCCAGTCCTTACGTGCCAATGGCGCTCGGGTTATTATTACTGAAATTGATCCTATTTGTGCTTTGCAGGCAAGTATGGAGGGTTATGAAGTCAAAACGGTAGAAGATGCTCTTGATGAGGCTGATATCTTTGTTACTGCAACCGGGAATAAAAATGTGATCACAGCACATCACATGTCGAAAATGAAAGATCTGGCCGTAGTTTGTAACATTGGTCATTTCGACAATGAAATTGAAGTTGATGAATTGGAAAATTGGAAGGGAATCCGGAAAATAAATATTAAGCCACAGGTAGATCAATATCTTTTCCCAGATGGACATTCCATTATTCTGTTGGCAGAAGGAAGGCTGGTAAACTTAGGATGTGCAACTGGTCATCCTTCTTTTGTTATGAGCAATTCCTTTACAAATCAGGTTTTGGCACAAATTGATTTATGGAAAAATCAATACCAAGTTGGTGTTTACACATTACCAAAACATTTGGATGAAGAAGTAGCCAGATTGCATTTGGACAAGCTTGGAGTTAAGTTGACCCGACTTACCAAAGAGCAAAGTGATTACTTGGGTGTTCCTGTTGAAGGACCTTATAAATCTGATCATTACAAATATTAGCAGAATTTACTCCGGATATCCAATGACCAGGTTAAGTGTTAATATTAATAAGGTAGCATTATTGAGGAATGCCCGGGGAGGTAATCTTCCTGACCTGATCAAATTTGCCATGGACTGTGAGCGTTTTGGTGCCCAGGGAATTACTGTTCATCCCCGGCCGGACCAAAGGCATATAACCTTTAGAGATGTCAGGGATTTAAAGAGCATTGTTAAAACTGAATTTAACATGGAGGGTTACCCTTCCGGCAACTTTTTAAAACTGGTTACAGAAGTTTTACCTGATCAAGTCACCCTAGTTCCTGATGCACCCGATCAAATTACCTCTGATCATGGTTGGGATACTTTAACACACCATGGATTTCTGAAGGAGATCATTGATGAATTGAAGCGGAACAAAATTCGCACAAGTCTGTTTGTTGATCCCGTAAATAAATTTGTCGAGGGTGCTGCAAATTGCGGTGTTGACAGAATTGAGCTTTACACGGAATCATACGCCCGAAATTTTTCCTCAGGCAGATCACAAGCTATTGAACCGTTTATTCATGCATCACAAACCGCCTTAATTTGTCAGTTAGGAATAAATGCCGGCCATGACTTGAATCTTGAAAATCTTCGTTTTTTTAAAAAAAATCTTCCTGATCTGCTGGAAGTATCCATTGGTCATGCACTTATCAGTGATGCTCTTTATCTTGGAATAGAAAATTCAATTCAACTTTATTTAAAAGAATTGGAAATATAATGGCAATGTTTATAAATTCACAGGCAAAAATAAACGGTTAATTTCGAGGATATGAACAATAAATTGATTTTTGATAAAAGTAAAAGCGGCAGAAGAGCTTATTCTTTACCGTCCTGCGATGTTCCTGATGCAACAAATAAAATTAGCGAAAAGTACAGGAGAAATGAAAAAGTTGAATTGCCGGAAGTCAGCGAAAATGAACTTCAGAGGCACATGGTCAATCTTTCTGCAAAGAATTATCATATTGATAAAAATATGTATCCTTTGGGAAGCTGTACCATGAAATTCAATCCCAAGGTGAATGAACTTACTTCAAGAATGGCAGGATTTGCTCAAATTCATCCTTTGCAAGTGGACGAACAGGTGCAGGGAGCTCTTGAAATGATGTATGAACTTCAACATTTCCTCGCAGAAATTTCAGGCATGAAGGCGGTGAGTCTTCAACCGGCTGCCGGAGCTCACGGTGAGTTTACGGGAATTATGACCATTATGAAATATCATGAGAAGAATGATCCGACCGGGAAAAGGAAAAAGATACTGGTACCCAATTCCGCTCATGGTACTAATCCGGCAAGTGCAGCCATGTGCGGGTTCAAAGTGGTGAGTGTGAATTCCCTTGATAACGGACAGGTAGATATTGAAGATCTGAAGACCAAGCTGGATGATGAGATTGCAGGGATGATGCTCACTAATCCGAATACAGTGGGTATTTTCGAAACAAAAATTGAGGAAATATGCCGTCTTGTGCATGAAGCCGGGGGATTGATGTATATGGATGGTGCCAACTTAAATGCCATCATGGGAATTGCCCGGCCTGGTGATATGGGATTTGACGTGATGCATTTCAACCTACATAAAACATTTTCAACACCTCATGGAGGGGGAGGCCCGGGATCCGGACCTGTCGGAGTTAATGACAAACTGAAGGATTTCCTTCCAAAACCTGTGATTACGAAAAATGGAAGCACCTATGTTCTGAAATGCGATTGTACCGAAAGCATTGGCAGGATGCATGGATTTTGGGGTAATTTTGGAATTTTGGTCAGAGCATATACGTATATAAAGCAACATGGTTCGAAAGGGTTGAGGGAAATTTCCGAAAACGCCATTATTAATGCCAATTATATTTTAAACAGACTCAAAGATTATTACGATGCTCCTTATGCAAATGAAAAAATTATGCATGAAGCTATCCTTTCATCACATACGTTGAAGAAAAACCATGACGTCAGTACATTGGATGTTGCAAAAAGACTTATGGATTATAACTTTCATCCGCCAACGGTTTATTTTCCGCTTATTGTTCATGAGTGCCTGATGGTGGAACCAACAGAGTCGGAAGCAATTGAAAATCTTGATGCATTTTGCGATGCAATGATACAAATTTCCAATGAAGCAAAAACAAATCCTGAGCTGGTCAAAAATGCACCGCATACATTGGCAACAGGTAGGCTTGATGATGCTTATGCGGCAAAGAACATCAATGTATGTTGTTTTGTGGATTGGGATTAGTGCTGTAATGAACATTTACATCAGAGGTAAAAAGAAATATTTTTTCAGATCACTTGCATTTCAGGGAAATCTTTATTTTTGCCACCTGAAAAAAATGGTAAAGTAGCTCAGTTGGTAGAGCAACGGACTGAAAATCCGTGTGTCGGCAGTTCGATTCTGCCCTTTACCACAAAGCCCCGGTTCAGGGGCTTTTTTTTATGTGAAAAGGCTTCAGATATATTATTTTCATATTTTTGCGGCTTTAAAAATGGTAAAATAGAACAAAATGAAGGCATATCAAACAAAAGACATCCGCAATATCTCACTCTTAGGAGGCCCTGCTACCGGAAAAACTACATTGGCAGAATGTATGTTATTTGAGGGAAAAGTTATTGACCGCAGAGGAAGTGTTGATCAGAAAAACACTACTTCCGATTACAGGCCGATAGAACACGAAAGACTTAACTCCATCTATTCATCAGTATTATATTCGGAATTTCATGATTCAAAAATCAATATACTCGATGCTCCCGGATTTGATGATTTTATTGGTGAAACCATCACTGCTATGCGGGTTACTGATGTTAGCCTACTGCTTATTCATGGCAATAACGGAATAGAAGTCGGAACCGAACTGGCCTGGCGGAATGCGGCACGTAATCATCAGCCGGTCCTCCTGGTGATCAATCATCTGGATCATGAAAAAGCTGAGTACGAAGAAACCATTAAAAGAGCAAAAGAACTGTTCAGTTCAAAAGTTGTGGAAGTCCAGTATCCGGTTCATGCCGGGAAAGATTTCACCGAGATCATTGATGTGCTGACCATGAAATTATACAAGCATTCCACCAGCGGAGGAAAAGTAGAAGTGCTTGACATTCCTGCCTCACAAATGGCAAAAGCCGAAGCCCTCAGGAACGAACTAATTGAGGCTGCCGCTGAAAATGATGAAGCCTTGATGGAGATCTTTTTTGAGAAAGGGTCGCTTGATGAACAGGAAATGAGGAATGGCATACGTGCCGGGATTATCAAAAGGGAATTATTTCCCGTGTTTTGCACTTCTGCAAAAACAAATGTAGGTGTGCAGCGCCTTATGGAATTTATTGTTAATGTTGTTCCTGCACCTGATGCATTTCCGATGACGGATGACGAGGGCAAAACCATTCCTTGCGATGCCTCAAAACCTTTTTCTGCTTATGTTTTCAAATCAACCTACGAAGAACATCTTGGTGAAATGAGTTTCATGAGGGTAGCCAGCGGAGAAGTATCGGAAGCCTTCGACTGTGAAAATATGGTAACCGGTTCAAAAGAACGCATCAGCCAGTTGTTGGCCGTTGCCGGCAAAAAACGTGAAAAGATTGAAAAAGCTTATGCCGGAGATATTTTTGCAACCATAAAGCTGAAAAACACGAACACTTCCAACACATTAGCTTCAAAAGGAGTAAATTACCTGATCGCCAAAACCGTATTTCCTGAACCAAAATTCAGAACAGCTATTAAGGCTGTTAACACTGCTGATGACGAAAAACTGGCAAGTGTCCTGAACCGGATGAATGCATCTGATCCAACGCTCATTTTTGAATACAGTAAAGAACTGAAACAAATGCTGCTGCACGGGCAGGGCGAGCTTCACATCAATATTGCCAAATGGCATCTTGATAACGAATTTAAAATTCCAACAGAATATTTAGCTCCGAAAATACCTTACAGAGAAACCATTACATCCGTTTCACAAGCAACCTATCAGCATAAAAAACAATCGGGAGGCGCGGGACAATTCGGACAGGTCAGCATGGTACTCGAACCCTATGAAGAAGGAAAGCCGGAACCCTCCATTTATAAACTGAAACAAACCATTTACCAGTCGTCAGTAACCTCACTGCAGATCAGCAAAGGCGATACAGAACAAGGCGTTAATATTCGCGGTAAAGATGAAATCAATCTTCCGTGGGGAGGAAAGCTCGTGTATTACAATGCCATTGTTGGAGGTGTGATTGATGCACGTTTTCTGCCTGCCATCCTGAAAGGGATCATGGAAAAGATTGAGGAAGGGCCGCTGACCGGATCCTATGCCCGCGATATTCGTGTAGTTGTGTATGACGGAAAGATGCACCCGGTTGATTCCAATGAAATATCCTTCAAACTTGCCGGAAGAACTGCATTTTCCTATGCATTCAAACATGCCAACCCGAAATTGCTTGAGCCCGTATATCGTGTCGAAGTATATTTGCCCGAAGAACGCATGGGTGATATCATGACCGATTTGCAGGGACGCAGGGCTGTTATTCTTGGGATGGAACGCGAAGGAGTGTATCAGAAGATCCTCGCAAAGGTTCCGCTTGCCGAAATGAATAAATATTCCACCGCATTGAGTTCCTTATCGAACGGGAGGGCGAATTATAATATGAAATTCGAGGAATACGCCCAGGTGCCGCCTGATATCCAGGAAAAATTGCTGAAAGAATACGAAGAAAGCAAGAAAGACGAGGAATAGTGGATTTTTGATTTGGGATTTTTGATTTCGGATTGCACCCTGCTACCGCATGCGTCCTCGCTTGTGGTAAGCTCATCCTTCTTCCTTCCCCGATAAATCAGAGCAGGCGTAGTCAAATTCTATGTGTCTTGGTGGTTAAATCATGAGATTCCCGCCTTCGCGGGAATGACGCTTCTGTGAGAGTTTACTTCAATTATTCATTGTTCATTATTCATTATTCATTACTCCTTACTCCCTTCTCCATACTCCTTCGTGTCTTTATATTAAACTCCTGCATATCCTTTTCTTACCTTTGTACGTTAAAAAAAATTTGAAGGCCATACAACTGTCGTATAAAACTTTACGTCAAAAGAGCAAGTGTCAAAATGGATTATGAAAAAATCAATAGAGAGGAAAGAAAACTTATTCAGGATTGCCTGGATGGAAAACCTTTGGCACAGCAGCGTTTGTTTAAAAAGTTTTACGGTTTTGTAATGGCAATTTGTTTACGATATTCCTGCGATAAAGACGAAGCAAAAGAAATTTTGCAGGAGAGTTTCATCAAAGTGTTTAAGAGCCTGCACAGCTTTAAATATGAAGGTGGACTGAGCAACTGGATGAAAAGAATAGTTGTAAATACAGCCATTGACAAATTCAGGAGCAGACATGCCGAATCCGATAAGGTAAGGATGGACGAAAAAATGGTGATATTTGACGAAAATGACGTGGTTTCGAAGATGAACAGAGACGACCTGCTCGCCTGCATCAAGGAACTTCCGGTCGGTTATCGAACGGTTTTCAACCTTTATGTGATCGAAGGATATACGCATAAGGATATAGCCGAACGCCTCGGTATTTCGGAAGGCACATCAAAATCACAACTTTTTAAGGCAAAACAAATGCTTCAGCAAATGATCAGGAAAAGATTTTAATAAAATGACTCACGGCAGCGAACATATTGACCCCTTTTTCAAAGCATTTCAGGATGCTTTTGAAAATTTTGAGGCAGAAGTGCCCGAAGCCGAAATGCAGGCAGACTGGGATCAGATCAGCCATCAGGTGGGAACAGCTATGCCGAAGGTGACGCCCAAAGGCCTTAAAGGTCTTTCCCTGAAAACCATTGGCGTAATAAGCGCGGGAATTGCCATTGTGGGAACAGCCGTTTTACTTGGTGTTTCGGCATTAAAAGAACCTGCCGGAAATACAGAAACTGGCAAGGATCTAATTCAGACGGAACAAGTTGAAGCAAAAGGTGAAGATGGAAATATTGTGATGTCCGGATCAGGCAAAACAGACAACATCCAGGCTCAAAACGGAATATTACCTGAATCAGAAGGTGAAAACAGAATTTCAGGGTCGAAAGAACATACAGTATCGTCAATGAAAAATGAAGTTGCAGGGGAAATGTCACCTGCACCGGCAGTCCGCCTGAGCGATATATTCCTGGGCGTATATTTTTCCGACACCATGCTTTGCATAGGTGATCAACTGATCGTACGCAATACTTACGATAAGAATTCACCGGTTGTGCTTACCCTTGTTTTTCCCGATAAAGAAGTGAAAAATTTCAAAGGCTCTGTAAGCTATACCTTTACAAAAGAAGGGACATATAAGATATGGATCAAAACGGAGAATAAAGGGCAAGTGTTGACAAAACAACAAAACATTTATGTGTTTGCACTGCCCCTGGTTGACTTTATTGTTGACGAATCGGATATGCCTACTATACATTTCACCAACCGCAGTAAGAATGCCACTACCTTCAAATGGATATTCGGAGAGGACCAGTCGTCAGAAAAGACCAATCCCTCATGGACATTTATTACCTCAGGCACTTACAATATCAGGCTGGTGGCTTCCAACCGCTACGGATGCCAGGATGAAATGAGCAGGAGCATCAATATTGTGGTGGGCGAAGGACAGTTCAAGGAACCTTATATCCCCAATATTTTCTCTCCCAACGGGGATGGAGTGAACGATCAGTACTTTATCACCATTGAAAATGACATACTTTATCAACTGAATATTCTTGACCGTTATGGCGACCTGGTATTTTCATCCGTTTCGAAGGATGAAAAATGGGACGGGAAAAATAAAAGCAACGGGAAAGAGTGTTTGGAAGGTAGTTATTTCTATGTTTTTAAATATCAATTACAGGGTCAGGTTGAAGCTGTAAAAAAAACAGGGACAATATATCTTGAAAAATAGAAAAATGTATAATTTTGAAACTCAAAAATAAGCAGATATGAAAAAGTATTTTAGAATTCGGAGTGTTTTACTGACATTGGGCATGCTTGCCATTTTTACCAATTGGGCATATTCTCAATGTAATTTAACGCTAAGCGCAAGCAAAATTTGTATCGGAACTTCAGTCAATTTATCCATACCGGCTACAACGACTTTCACTTCAATAAAGTGGTCGTTTGGAGATGGTGACAGCAGTTTGCAGCCTACAGCTTCAGTAAATCATATTTACAATAAGCCGGGCGTATTTACGGCTACCGTTACCTTGTTCAACTCTGACGGAACCATTAAATGCGGGCCAAGTATTGCCGTCATTACGGTATATGATAAACCGAATTCGGATCTTATTCTGCCGGCACAAACCACCATGTGTTTTGAAAACAATTATTTTTGTTTTACGCAGAAAGCATCACCCGGTACTTCAAAGGCACCCATTGCTTCTTATGTATGGGACTTTGGTAGCGGGGACTCCTCAACAAATCCGAATCCCTGCCATTCGTACAAATTCTCCGGAAAATATACGATTATTCTGACAGTGACGGATACAAACGGATGCTGGGATACGGCCTCCAGAATTTCAGAGGTCATTGTTCTTCCCAAGCTCGATCCTAATTTTACCACACAGTTTACCATCGGTTGCCCCGAAACACCGGTAACTTTCAGGAATACTACAGATACGGTTGGTAAAGACATCGTTTCCTGGATATGGGTTTTTGGCGATGGTACCCGTGATTCATCCAATACAAAATGGGGTGTGCCTCCGTTCATTTACACCTATAAAAAAGATGGTGCCTTTAATCCGAAACTGATCATTAAGAGTGGATTCGGATGTGTGGACAGTCTTACCAAATTTTCGGGTGCGAGAAATATTTTCTATTATTTTGATATTAAGAAATCAGAACCCGGACCCGTATGCTGGGAAGGGAATAACTTGTGTTTCGGACAGAAGCCCCGCCCGAATGCCTATTACTGGCTGTGGAATTTTGACGATCCCCCTTCAATGCTCTTAAACACGAATGATGAAGATTGGGAACCCTGCCATGCTTACACCGCTCCGGGATTTTACCATATTTCTCTGAAAATTTGGGAACCCAATTGTATCAGGGATACGGTATTTTGTACCTATATTCCTCTTAAAGGTCCCCAAGCCATGATCGTTATGCCTCCTCCACCTGCTTTTCCACCCAATAATCAAGTGCAAAGCAAACCCATTCCGCCAAGTTACTGGCATGCATCAAGTACCCGTTGCTGGAATCCGAACCTCGACCCTGTAGATTATGTTTCACGTTCTTATATCGCCCCTTATCCAACAGGAAATATACTTAAATATTGCAATAATCCGCTGGATTCTGCCAATTTCGACACCACTTTCAAACCATGGCCATGTCCGCTTGGAGACCCCTTTAGTACTGCGACAGGCATGAATTTCCCTTTCTTGGGAGCACCGTCAAGTACAACCACACTTTACGACAGTGTTCTGGAAACTCCGGGAACCTGGTGGCCGGGCAGTCCTCTGCCTCCGGGAATAGGAGCCGGAACAGTCTTTTTCCCCAAAGGCGGATCAGTGAATTACAAAACCATGCACGACACGGATATTTATCCTGCTAACTGTAGTACTCCCAACTATGTGCGCTTTACCAACAATTCCATAAAATACAGATTGTATTATGCCATTGACGATAATCCATTGGCATATCATCCTTATCCTAATAAGCAAAAAGAAATAAAGTTTGATGAATGCAGGAACCCGTCTTATCCATGGGCCAGCGACAGTATGTTGTATTACTGGGATTTTGGAGACGGTACAGCCAAGAATTGTACTTCCACAGTTGCCAAACCCGATATTAACTGTAAATGGAGTACGGAAGTTGCCCCCTGGCACCTTTATAAGGAGGATGGCTGTAACTCTGTTACTTTAAGAGTTACCGATACCGTAACCAATTGCATCAGTGAAGCCACTCAGTTGATTTACAATGAACCGCCAAGAGCAGGCTGGGATGTCAGCAAATATGGAATGTGGCGCGGAGAAGAACCTGCACTTGATTTTAACCGTCAGCGAATTACACCTGCTGCGCTTGGTCAAAGAGGTGTTATATTGAACGGAGTTCCTTGTGTTGGCCGAAACTACCCTCAGGTGCCTGCCTGGAATGAAACAAAACCCTGCGGTGACGGAGGCCAGACATGGTGGATGATCTTTGACTCGCTGGCTACCGGTTTTGGTGGTTGCCGTACCATTATTGCAGGCGATACCTTAACCACCTTCTGCCAGGAAACCACTGAACTTGACTTTGATCTTGATGGCATTAAAGAAAGTAAGGCATTCCACCAAACACCTACATCCTGCGGATGGGTTGATAAAATGACCTTCATGATGATGGGAAATCAGTGGATATACGGGGAAGGCGGATGGAAAACCTTGGGTGTGATCATTAAAACAGGGGATTGTTTTGACACTTTCTGGTATCATCATTACAAATATGTGGCTGATTTGGGTGCGGGATTTAATATTCATGATCCGGATAAATATGATCCTGTAACAGGTCAGTTCCCGAGAATGGATTATCAAAACCTGCAGCATTTGAGATTATGTCCGAACTTGCAAGCTATTTCCACTGTAGCAGATATGGAGCAGGTAGGTATTGTGAAATACTATCTGTCTTACAGCAAATCATTTCCTCCTGATGCTCCGCAATGGCCGGCAGTTTACATGATTGACAGTTGCAAACAAACCAAACCCGATACCATTTTCAATATGTGTCATAAAGATTCCTTTACGGTGGATCCTTTCACCTCAAAGAAAATTTATACATACTGTTTCATGTATCCTGACTTTGCCAACGAAAAGAAAATAGATCCTGTGGAATGGGCTACGATGTACACCTTGGGATTCAGACCAATGGATACCTTCCCGCAGTTGACACTGAAGGATACCATGTTCCACAAGCAGGACGGAGCTCCTTTGGCTCAAAGGCTGGAACCCGACTGGAGTTTGAGTGTTCCCGGTATCTATAATATTTCCTCCACCATCCGGA
>Ga0265297_10009862_pt1 | contig 12187 bp, 11 predicted proteins | sample Munlanlwell13791_FD_192502 | JGI IMG/M metagenome (GOLD analysis project Ga0265297, IMG submission 192502) | Leachate microbial communities from a municipal landfill in Southern Ontario, Canada - Leachate well 137-91 | ecosystem: Engineered > Solid waste > Landfill > Unclassified | place...
TGCCAGGCTCTTGATGTAAGCGTTCTTGGTGAATTCTTTGGAGGGCGGGAACTTCCTGTTCTCCACCGACATAGAGGTGATTGTCGACTTTTTCTCTTCAGGTTTGTCTGCCATAGTCTGCTCTGATGATCCTCCTTGTATAAATTTCTATAGCATTTTATATTGAGCCCATACTATATGCTTAAGGGATATCCGATTATGTGCCCGCCCCGAGCTAAAGAATATATTAAGAATAATGGTTCATGGACTTGGCACAACCAAACTCGAATGATACATTATGGAATTTTGACTGTCAAGCTTGTATCAGGTTTCGAGCTTCTCGCCGGCCCTCTCAAACCGGAAGTACTTGATGATCTCCCAAATTGTTGCACCCACGGGCAGGGCCAGTATCATGCCCCAGAATCCGGCAACATACCCTCCCACCACCAGCAATACCATGATCACGGCCGGATGCATTTTCATATACTTGCCCTGGATCAGGTTGACAAAGACTGAGTTGAGCAGCAGCTGTGCGATCACGAACACCAGCAGCGCCCAGATCACCAAATGAGGCTGCAGCGCCAGCACAATGATCAGGACAATCAGCCCTGAAATAACCGGGCCGATTATGGGAATGAACTGTGTCAATGCGGTGAGGGCAGCCAGCGCTGCAGCATGCTCCACACGTAAAATAGCCAGGCCGATGAATACCATCACTCCGATGATTATGCTGAGCACAATGGTTGACCGGATGTAACGGCCCATGACATTGCCTATTATGCTGAGGATATCGCCGGCGCGCCGGGCGGCGCTGGAAGGCATGGAATCGTAGAAAAACTTGCGGAAAGACTCATAATCCATGAGTAAAAAGAAAAGGAAAAATGGCAGCGTAAAAAAGCCCAGTATAGTGGGCGCGGAGGCAGGAATGACTGCCATACTGCCGACCACAAAATCCTGCAGAAATTTTGCGGCGGCAGGCCCCAGCTGAGAGAACCAGCTTTCAAATCTGCTCGATATCTCCTGCGGAAGGCCTCCTCTGAACTCCTTGAGCCACTCATTGAACTGGTCCAGCCCCTGCTGGATATAGGTCGGGGCCTTGTCAAGCATGACCGTGGAAGCCGCACCCAGGGCGGAACCGATATATACGAGGAAAAGAACCATCACGGCCGTAAATACAATGAATACGATAATTATGGAAACGATACGGCGGGCCTTGGCGGCCTTTCGCCTGGGCGGCAAAATGCGTTCCAGCCATTGCACCAGCGGAATTAAAAGATAGGCCAGCAATATGCCGATCAGAAATGGTATGAGCACAGCCATAGATACCCATATCAGCCATAGCGCAAGGGCGATGGCTATCAGTATCAGAACAGGGCGCCAGTACTTTTTAAACAGGCTGTTCTCCGTCGTCAATTAATTCCCTCCTGCAAACTTATGTCATGCCCGCATATGTAAAGGTAAAACGGTACCGATCTTATCGCGGCACCGTAATCTATCAGCCTTTGCTACGCTTTCGGGACGATAATTCTATTCCTCTTCGGCGGACATGCGGCTCCTCACCGCGTCTTTGACCTTGCCGGCCACACCGGCAGCGCCCTCTTTCAAGCCCGAAACCCTCTCTTTGACCATGCGCCGAGTCTCGGAGCCGCTTTGAGGCGCATACATGAAGCCCACAACTACTCCGATCAATGCCCCTACCAGAAGCCCGGTGAAAAATCCTGCTCCGCTATCCTTATTCATGCTATCCCTCCTTCTTCTTAAACAGGTTGACTATCAGGTTGATGCCCTGTGTGATACCCTGTACCGCGCTGCCCAGTTGCACGACAGGGCTGATGACCTCATCCCTGGTGTAATCGACCACTGCGCCGACCTTGTTCACCACCGTGTCGGCAGACTCAATTACGGCATTGGTAGACTTCATTAATGGAACGAGCTTTCTGTACAACAGCAGAAGAATGATGCAGACAAATACCACAGCGATCGTAGCTATGCCGGCCCAGACAACAATCGCCAGGTCACGCCACCAGGATAAATCCATATAACTGCCCTCCTTAGCTAATTATTGAAAAAATCACAGCTCCATGCTTAGATAGTAAAGGCCGGAACCGCTGCTCGTCACCTTGAAACCGGCTTTTTCAAATACCGACAGCATGGGTTTATTTTCATATAATACCTCGGCGACGAAGGCCAGCAGGCCGTTCCTCTTGCCCAGGTAAATCAGATAATTCAACAATTCGGTGCCGATCCCCTGCCGCTGGTCCTTATCACGCACTGCAAAGGCCACCTCGGCGCTGTGCATATCCTGTCCAATGCCGTATTGCCCGATGCCAACCACCTCTTCGTTGTCCTCCGTACCCCTGGTCGCCAGAATAACCATCTCCTGTGTATAGTCGATAACCACGAATTCCTGCAACCGTTCATGTGGCATATCCTTCCTGCTGGAGATAAAGCGGCGGTAGAGGCTCTGATCGGACAACGCGTAAAAGAAATCCTTGATGAGCGGCTCGTCACTGATTTTGACCGGCCTGAAGAGCAGTTGCTGGCCCGAGCTGGTAGTTCGGGCCGTTTCCAGCGTTTCCGGGTATTCCCCGCGCTTTCCGGGGACGAAGGCCTGGTCTTTATAGATCAGATTGAGCTTCTTGGCCTCTTCGATCAGCCACGGCCTGAATTTGGGATGGGCAATGGCTATCATTTCCATAGCCCGCTCACGTATGTTCTTGCCATGAAGGTAGGCGATGCCGTACTCCGAGACTACATAGTGGATGTCCCCCCTCACCATGGTCACTCCGCTCCCCTCACTGAGAAAAGGAACGATCCGGGAAACCGATTCATCCTGTGTCGTCGACTGGATGGTCAATATAGTTCGTCCGTTTCTCGACAGCGTTGCTCCTCGCATAAAGTCAGCCTGCCCTCCAACGCCGCTGTAGAACGTCTTGCCGATCGATTCGGCCGTCGCCTGGCCTGTCAGATCGATCTCAAGAGCGCTGTTGATGGCGACCATGTTATCATGCTGGGAAATGACCAGGGGATTGTTCGTGTATTCAATCGTACGAAACTCGATAGATGGGTTATCATCGATGAAATCATATGTCGTTCGTTTCCCCATGCAAAACGTTGCCACGGTCTTTCCATGGTCAAGGACCTTTCTCGAGTTGTCTATTACGCCCAGCTTGATCAGCTCAACGATACCGTCCGACATCAGTTCCGTGTGAACCCCGAGGTGTTTTTTATTGCAGAGGCTGCGCAGAATGGAATTCAGCCTGCTTCCGTAGCCGATCTGGATAGTATCGCCGTCCTGTACCAGGCGCGACACATAACTGCCTATCCTGCCGGCGATCTCGTCGTCTACCGGAGGGTCGAACTCTAGTATGGGCTCATCGTAGGGCAACACATAATCAACCCGGTCTATATGCAGGAAGCCGTCGCCCTGCACCCTGGGCATATGGGAGTTTACCTGGGCTATTATAATATCCGCCTGTTCCACCGCCTCCACCACGATATCAACGCTTATTCCGAGGCTGAGGTAGCCGTGCCGGTCCGGTAGGGAAGTCTGAATCAGCGCCACATCGACGGGCACAACCCCCTTTCTGAAAAGCTGCGGCACCTGTGAGAGAAAGATGGGCGTATAGTCCGCCATACCCTGGTTGACCGCTCCGCGCGTGTTATCCCCGATGAAGAACGAGTTGTGTCTGAAATTGGACTTGAACTTCTCCTGCGTATAGGCGGCCACGCCCAGTGTCCATACCTGCAGCACCTCTGCATCGAAAAAGGCCTTGGGATTCGATTCTATATAATTGACCAGCGTGCTGACCAGATGTTGGGGTTCGGCGCAGGCGGTACCTATAAAAATGCGGCTGCCGGGATGGATCTTGCTGAAAGCCTGTTGTTCGCTGGAGAATTTTTCAGGGTATTTCTTTCTGAATTCACTCAGCGCAGGATTGGCACCCTTATCTCCCATTATGGCCTCCGTAATGATTTGCGCAGCCATACCTGTACTGCACTCAAATTGTAACACAAATTCAACCGGAATAAAGCAAGAGGCCCCTGCGTTTAAACGCAGGGGCCTCTATTACCTTGACTAACTTTTATATCGAGACAGACGGCCTGTTTATTTGACTACCAGGCTCTTGCCGATCTCGCTGTAAAGTGCCAGGCTCTTGGGCTGGGTGCCGCACATAACCATGATGGCCTTACCGTCTTTTATCACGCCATAGACGGTGGCTTTTTTCGAGCCGAACAGGGCTGACAGCATGATCTCGTTGCCCTGAGAGCCATCGAGGAAAGCGACGGTCTTTTCCGAATCAACGCTGGGGCTCAAAGCTACGCCGCTCAGCTTTATCAGGTCGGCCAAAAATGTGGTTGCAGAATCTTTGAAATTGGTTGCCGGGCGAACAGCGACATAAACCAGATCATCGCCGCCCTTGGCATAGAAAACGCCGCCGGGCAACTTGACGTCACCAGATACCCAATCCTTAGGATATTTGATTGTAAAGGCGGGATCGGTATTGGTATAGGTTGCCGCTTCAAATGATGTCACAATTTCCGGAGCGGGAGCTGCCGGGGTCTCCGGCGCTGCCGGTGGTGCTGCCGGGGTCTCCGGCGCTGCCGGTGGTGCTGCCGGGGTCTCCGGCGCTGCGGGCGGTGCTGCCGGTGGCGCTGCGGGCGGTGCGGCTGCCGGTGCGCATGCCATGGCCACTGCTGCCAGTACGAGGACCAAGATGGAAACGATGACTAATGACTTGTTCTTTAACACTTCCTGGACTACCTCCTTTATTTATTGGTTCGTAAAACAGCCTCTGAAATAGCTGCGTGTGTAAAAATACAACAAAGCTTTCCCTAAAGTCAAGTATTAAGAATCCCCGGCTCTATCAATACAGTCTGAGCAGTGCGTCTATTTTAATCGTGCAATTGTCCAGTATATCCACTCTTTTTATCTTTATCAGTCCATATCTATCGATGAAATATACAGCCGGTAAAGTCGCAGGCCGGTACATGGCCTGCACCTGCCCGTCTCGATCCAATAGAACCCTGTATTTAATCCCGTTTGCCGCAACCCACTCCCTGACTGCAGCTTCGCTTTCTCCGTTGGCAATAACCAGCACTTCCAGCTGCTCACGAGGCCATGCATCATATATATTCGAAACACACTGCATCAACTGTGAACAGCCCGTACAGTGGCTGCCCGCAAATACCAGCAGTACCTTCCTGCCTTTGCAGGATTCGAGGGAGACCTGTTGGCCGTCCAGTTCAGGCAGGAGAAAGCCGGGGGCTTTGCATCCCACACTGGCGCAAATGCGCGGGGGATTTGCCTCCTCCGCAGCCGTCTTATTCATGACATCTGCCCTGCCGCTATCGGATTTATTCGCCGCATTTATTAATTCCACAGCCTCATCTGCGGCGGTGGCAAAGGTGGCGCAGCCTGCGCTGATATTGGTATATCTGCCATTTACGATGCCGATAACCTCTCCAAACTTGCTGATCATGGGTCCCCCGCTGCTTCCCGGGTATACCTGGGCGCTGGCCTGGATGAAATCGACCGATTCTATGGTCGGAAAGGCGCAGATGATCCCTTCAGACAGCACCGGCGATACTGAATCGGAATAGGCCGGATAACCTGCGATTGCCATTGCATCTCCAACCTGAAGGCCGTCCGATTCCATGGAGCTGCCCAGGTTGGCGCAGGTGAACTCGCCTGAACTACCGTTGATCGCGATGAGGGCCAGGTCCCTGTCCCGGTCAACGGCGAGCACGCTGCCCTCGTACGTTTCTCCATTACTCGATATCACCTCAGCTGTTTTCTCGCCCTCGACCACATGCTGGCTGGTGAGCACCAAACCTGATTTGTGGACTATTACGCCGGAACCCATTTTGTTCCCGGCCATTATTTTGACGACGGCGGGGAACAGCCTGCGGGCGCCCTCCGCATACGGAGACGAACTGCACGAAGTCCCGCTACAGACAATGGACAATGTCAGCGCAATGGCCACCAGCAGCCTTCTTCCCGGGCTATACCTTTTCATGGCTCATCATATTATCATAGATTGAGTTTGATCTCCCCTGACCCCTCTACAAATCCTTTGACTGCCTCATGCAAGGTTTTCACTCATGGGTGAACCCATTATAATAGATGTACAGTTCATGAGTTGACAGCCGTTTTTCAGCCGGAGCGCATCGGCGGGGAATTCAGAGCCAGGTAAAATATAGATGGGATTCAGGATTGTAATCGCGGATAGTAATGCAAAATTCATGAGCATGCTAGGACGTGCGTTGCTGGACTCGGACTACAGCCTGTATCCCGCAGAGTCCAAAGAAACAGCCCTTCAGCAGATCACGCAATTTGATATCGATGCCTGTATCATAGACGTTGACCTGCCGGGCGGCATCGAAGAGGTCCTGCAGGCGTGCATGAGCAAGTCCAAGCCGATCGTGGCTATGGGGGCCTCCACTCTTAAAGATACCGGAAAGCTGGTTGAGATCATGTACTACGGGATACCCTACGTGAAAAAATTTAATGTTGAAGGCGAGGCCAAACTGGACCATATAATCGCCAGAATGAACGTACTGCTCAGGACCCTGCTGATCTTCAGTAAAGACAGCGAGTATCAACGCGGTGTAATTGCCGGGCTCGAGAGCAAGGGTTACAAGGTTTTTACCACCGAGACCGCTGATGATCTACTGCATACCTTTCTGCTAAGTGAGCCGAAGGCCGTGCTGGTGTACTTCCCCACCGACGATGAGCTCGACGAACTCAAGAAGATACGCAAGCTGGATAATCACCTGCCCATAGCCATCGTTTTGAATAATCTGCCATCGGAGGCGATCGATCTTTTCGAGGACAAGTCAACCAGGATACTTTCCCAGGAAGAAGTGTCGGATTACTTGGACTATCTCTGACCCACCAGGCCGTTGTAGATGCCCAGTGGGACACTTATGTCAACCATAGTGCCCCGGCCCGGTTTGGACTGTATCACCAGTGTCCCGCCCAGTAACGAAACCCTCTCATTCATCCCCACCAGGCCGAGTTTTCCGCTATTGGAGAGGTCTCCTACAGTATCGGGTAGATCGAACCCCTTGCCATTGTCTTTGATGGCAACGGTCAGTTGCGAATCGGCAAATCCAAGGTTGACATCAGCCCTGGTCGCCGAGGCGTGCTTCCCGATATTATTGAGCGCCTCCTGTACGATCCTGAACAGGATTAGCTCCATATCCGGCAGCAATCTCTGCTCCTTTCCACTTATTTTCAAAGCGATGTCGATACCACTGTCCTCCGCTTTCTGCTTGACCAGCCACTGGACCGCAGGCAACAGGCCCAGATCATCGATAATCGACGGCCTCAGGTCCTGGCTGAACCGCCTTATCCCTTGCAGGGTTACGCCTATCCTCTGCCGGATATCCTGCAAGGCTATGCGTTGCTGTTGCGACAGGCCCACATTATCGCGTATAAAATTATCCATCTGCCGCGATATTGCAAAAAGTGCTTGTGCCGTATCGTCGTGAAGCTCACGCGATATTCTCTTGCGCTCCTCCTCCTGGGCCCTGGTGATCTGGTTCAAATAATAGCGAAGGTTATTCTGCATACGCCTCTCTTCCGAGACGTCGCGCGCTATGTGCTGGAAGCCCACCGGCTTGTCATCGACGGTCATAAGTATGGTGGTGATCGTCAGCGTCCTTTTCACGCCGTCCTTGGTCAATGTGTGCTGTTCATAGGGCTGGGTGAAAGGCTCACCCCTGAGCAGCTTCCTGGCAACTTCCCTTCCCAGCTTGAGCGTTTCCTCATCCATGAATTCCTTGATGTTTCTTCCGACCAGTTTGTCCAGGGGGTAACCCGATATCATCAGTGTTGCCCGGTTGCCGGCCAGTATTTTGCCGTCCAGGTCGTGGAACCAGATTGCGTCGTGGGCATTCTCGAAAAGGTTGCGGTAATCTCTGGCCGATTTATACAGCTGATCGGCGATCTCCCTGGCTTCGGCATACAGCTTGGCGTTGGTCAGGGCTGACGCTATCTGACCGGCTATAGTGCTGAGCAAATCGATCTCGTCGGGCAGGAAAGTCCGCGGACGCCGCATGCCCACACAGAGTGTTCCGATTACCTCTCCCTTGGATTTCATGGGCACTATCAGCATCGGATGGATTTTGTTGCGAACCACAGCCGAGCGCGTCAGCCTGGGGTCGCTCGACGCATCAGGCACCAGCATCACCTCGCCTGTAGCCGCCACCTCGCCGTTGAATCCCTCCCCTATTTTTACATGGTCGAGCTCCGCCGCGCTCTCGGAGGATATCCCCTCGTAGGCAGTCAGTATCATATCGTTCTGTCTGGGTTCGATGGTGTACACCAGGATGACCTCGACTTCCATGACCTCGCCCACCATTTCAACAGCCGTCTCAATGACCTTGGCGGGCTCCAGGTACTGGCTGAGAGCGTTGGAAATTGTATTCAGCGTCGCCAGCCTCCTGGCATTGGCGCGCGCCTCACGTATCCTGGCCTGCAGCTGCTCCTGTGTATTCTCCAGGGCTGTCACGGCCTTTTTGTAACGCCTGTCGTCGTCCTCCTTAATATGCATCCAGTAGACAAACACCAGGCCTGCAATGGTAACCAGCACAACTTCAAGCAGTGCATCGCTGTGATTGGTCGTAAAAAGCAGTGCCTGAGGCAGCATTGCCGCCAGAGAGGCGCCTATGACAATCAGCGTGGGCAGGATGCCGAAGACGAACCCGGTGTAGAGAACGATCAGCAGGTAAAGGTTACGCTCGATGGTATGCCTGCTCAGATTAAAAAGAAAGAAGTCCGATTTGAAACCGCCCGGCCAGATTACATCGCGATAGAGAAATAAGGTTATAACGCCGAACAGGGCTATAATTATCCAGAAATGGTAGCGTGACCAGATTTTATACGGAAACCTCATGTCATACAGGCCTCAGCCAGATTGCTGCAACAGCAGACAAAAAGACCCTAGGGCAGCTCCTCCAAGGTGAGCCAGCCTTTTTTTAATCCGTACACTATTGCCTCAGACCTTGAACCCACCCCCAGCTTATTGAAGATGCTTCGCAGGTGGGTTTGCACCGTCCTCACGCTCAGGGTCAGGCTGTCGGCTATCTCCATGTTGCTCATGCCTTTGGCTGCCAGTCTCAAAACTTCCATTTCACGATCGCTCAGAACCTCGCCCGGCGTCTGCAGCACCTGCTCCTCGATCGGAGATCGGAGGCGGTTGAGCACTTTTTTCATAATCTTGGGATGCAGAACCGGCTCGCCCGCCATCACCTGACGTATGGCAACTATCAATTCTTCGCCGCTCGATTCCTTGAGCAGGTACCCGGCCGCACCGGCCTCCAGAAGGGCGAAAACATACTCATCATCATCATAGCCGGTCAGCACCAGAATGGCGGTATTGGGATAGAGAGCTTTCACCTGTTTGGTGGACTCGATCCCATTAAGCCGCGGCATCGATACGTCCATAATGATGATGGCCGGCCTCAACTTCTTTGCCAGATCCACTGCCTCGATCCCATCGCTGGCCTCTCCCACAACCTCGAAATCGTTCTGCGATTCCAACAGTCGCCTGGTCCCCTCCCTGACAACTTTATGGTCTTCAGCCAGCAAAATCCTTACTTTCTCCATACGAAGTTACCCCTTTGAGTGTGATTATATACACAATAAATACACTATTCAAGCCATCAAACGTGTCCCTTCAGCATAAATGCTTACGTATTTCGGTTGGACATCGTCACGGCAGCTTTTCCTGTTTTCGATCTCAACTGCCTCGTGGGTTTGTTACCATGGTAAATATAGCGGTGATTAAGCTTTGAGACGGATGGAACGGACCGCAGTCTGTATTAGATTATTATACAATCAGGGTCTTTGTGTGCACCTCTGACCCCACGTACTGAAATAACAATCATGCCTTTAGCTATGAGCGAGAAGATAAACCGTTTGCCGGCGGTAGATGCCGCAGAGCAGACCGATTACTGGGCGGGCAGGTCTCCCTGCTGGGAGATGTGCCATTGCCCTGCGATGATCAGGAATGAATGCCCCGCCACCAAGTACCACTTTATACCGTGCTGGCAGATAGAGGGCACATACTGCAAGCTGGACAATTACGGGGAAAGCGGCACGGATACCACTATCTGCCAGGTTTGCCGCGTTTATAAGAAATACGGAAACGGTGAGCCCATTGAGCTCAAACTTTTCGGCCGCGGCATAGACAGTTCATTGAAGTCATTGGGAAAGCTGGCTAAGGATTGACTAAACATATGAAAAGTATTAGAATTCCCAGTCGGTTGGGCCATCGAAAATCATCGTCTCACCAGTGGAATAGGGTCGTATGACTTTATTCCACTTTTTTACGGATATATCCTGAGTTAGGAGGTTTATATGGCAAAGCAAAAGGCAGCCCCAGCAACCACCGCGGATACCGGGAGAGGCTTCGCCGGCAGGGCCTTCCAGCGTATCCAGGGAATCATCGATGATACAGGCGGACAGGCGGGTGCCCCCATCCGCGTCCTCCAACAGGCACAGGGTATCATCGGATACCTGCCGCCCACTGTGCTGAAGACGATCTCAAGGGACCTGAAGATACCCCTGAGCGAGCTGCACGGTGTAGTAACGTTCTATAGCTTCTTCACCATGCAGCCCAAAGGAAGGCATGTCATACAGGTCTGCCTTGGCACTGCCTGCTATGTAAAGGGAGGCCAACAAATACTCGATTTACTCAAGAAAGAATACGGCCTTGAACCTGAGGGGATCACCCCGGACGGTAAATTCTCCCTTGAGATTGTTCGCTGCCTCGGTTGCTGCGGCCTCGCACCGGTCATTGCCATCGGCGACGACATCCATCGCAAAGTTAAACCGGGCCAGGTTAAAGACATCCTGGGCATGTATCAGTAGGAGGCAAATGAAGTGCAAAAAATAACCTCATATGAAGAATTAATTAAACTCCAGAAGAAAATTGCACCCACCTTAAAAGTCCGTGAAAACAGGGATTTTTCCGCATTCAAGACGTCTCCGGAAATTTGCATCCAGCAATGTAGAGGCGCCGGTTGTACCGCTGCCGGCGGTGACAGGGTAACAGAAAAATTCGAAGAACTGCTCAAGAAAAAGGGCATGGGCAATAAAGTTACTATCGTCAGGACCGGCTGTCTCGGCCCCTGTGAAATGGGCCCGACAGTCATTATAAATCCGGGCGATATCCTCTATGTAAGGGTCACCCCGGAAGATGTTGAGGAGATTGTAGAAAAACATGTTCTCAAGGGGCAGATCGTGGAGAGATTAGTCTATCACGATCCTGTTACCAACAAAGCCATACCGGAAAGGCTGAAAATCGGCTTCCTGGCTGAACAGGAGCTTCGTATTCTGCACAATAACGTGCTCATCGATCCTTACAATATAGAAGAGTACATCGGGCGGGGCGGTTATGAAGCTCTGGCTAAAGCGCTGTTTAAAATGAAACCGGATGACGTATTGGAGGAGGTAAAGAAAGCTAACATACGCGGCAGGGGTGGCGCAGGCTTCCCCACCGCAACAAAATGGGGATTTCTCAAGAAATCGCCGGGCAATGTCAAGTATCTTCTATGCAACGGCGACGAGGGCGACCCCGGCGCCTATATGAACCGTGCGGTGCTGGAGGGTAATCCTCACTCAATTATTGAAGGCATGGCCCTGGGTGCCTATGCGGTTGAAAATGTGAAGGAAGGGTTTGCCTACATACGAGCCGAGTACCCGCTGGCCATTGAAACGCTGGCCGCAGCCATCAAACAGGCCAGGGAATATGGATTCCTCGGCAAGAACATCATGGGCACCGACTTCGAGTTCAACCTGGATATCTTCCCTGGCGCAGGCGCTTTTGTCTGCGGAGAAGAAACAGCTCTGATGACCTCCGTTGAAGGCAAGCGCGGTATGCCGAAGCAGAGGCCGCCCTTCCCCTCCGACAAAGGCCTTTTCCAGAAGCCTTCTGCTCTCAATAATGTTGAGACATGGTCATATATACCCAGGATTATCCGCGAGGGCGCTGACTGGTTCACCAGTGTCGGCACTGAAAAATGTACCGGCACCAAGACCTTCAGCCTCGTAGGCAAGGTTAACAACGTCGGCCTGGTGGAAGTTCCCCTGGGCACCAGCCTGGGTAAAATTGTATTTGATCTGGGCGGCGGTATCCCCAAGGGTAAAAAATACAAAGCCACTCAATTGGGCGGCCCGTCAGGCGGAGTTATTCCG
>Ga0265297_10009863_pt1 | contig 12186 bp, 10 predicted proteins | sample Munlanlwell13791_FD_192502 | JGI IMG/M metagenome (GOLD analysis project Ga0265297, IMG submission 192502) | Leachate microbial communities from a municipal landfill in Southern Ontario, Canada - Leachate well 137-91 | ecosystem: Engineered > Solid waste > Landfill > Unclassified | place...
TCATAATACGTTTTAATCTGTTTTTTATCGCGGCGGATACGCGCCGAGTCAGATCTTTACCCATACAGTTCAAGTATATCAAACAATTTTTTTTCGGTCTTGGTAGAACAAAAGGATTTTTCGGGCGATTAATGCACCTATTATTCCTGCAATAAAATCAAGGATTGCGTCCCAAAAAGACCCGTGTCGCCCGACGACCACCGATTGATGAATTTCATCAGAGATTGCAAACAACCCAACAAGAATAATAACCGAACAAACATCAACCCACGAAATCCTGCCAGACGAAGAAAAAGCTCGAAGAAACAAAAAAGCAAACACAATATATTCAAACGCGTGTGCACATTTGCGAAAAAACATGTCCCAGTCCGACGGAAGATCGCTTTTTAAATTTGGAATGCTCGAAACATAGAAAATAAGTGCGGCCCACACGATGACCGGGAACCAATATAAAATAAATGATTTCATAAATTGAAAAGTTCATCCAATAAATGAATGGCCAGAACCGAAAAATCCTTAAACTCAAAAACATGTTCTTTTCGTTCGAGATATACAAAATCAACTCCTGCCTGCTTTGCGAATAATGCATCTTCATCACTGTTCCCTATATACAAAGTTTCTTCTTGGGTTACGTGAAGCTGTTCGAGTGTATAGTTCATCCCCCTTGGATCAGGCTTTTCGCCAAATCCTTTATCATGCAAAGAAAGATAAAAATCATGGGGCGCATCGTTGAGTTTTTCTATTTCCATTTTTGCAACCCAATGTGGGGCACCCGTAATGATTGACGTAACTTTCCCGAGATCCTTTAATTTTCGTAAAGCGCTTTCTGCGTCAGAATACGCCGTAGTGTGAGCTGCCCGCACCTTTGCATCATCTCGCGCTCTAAAAAGCTTCCAAAATACAGCCGGATTTAGATTGAATCCTTCTTGTATAATTTTATCTCTCCCCGACTCAAACCAAAATCGATCAATAAAATGCGCATCTTTGATATGTCCGCCAAGTTCCCGCACTACTTCAGGAATTATTTTATGACGATATTCTGCAACCGTATGGACTAACGTGCCGTCCAAATCAAATGAAATATGATTGTAGGAATCCAAGTAACCCATAATACTTTTTAGTATATGGGATTATGGTCTCTTTTCCAATCTATTTTGTTGACAAACAACTAAGAGTTGCCTATTGTAACCGTTGTACTAGCATATGGGGGCGTAGCTCAGCTGGTTAGAGCGTCTGCCTGTCACGCAGAAGGTCGCGAGTTCGAGTCTCGTCGCTCCCGCCAAGTCTTCAGCCATACCGAAGCATCTTTGGCATGGCCTAAGGATTTATTTGAGGTGTCTTACTGGACGACTCCGTTTTTAACCGTTTTCGTATTGCTGCACGCGACTTGATCCACTTGATCAACCACACACACGCTGTAATAATGAGTCCCCGTTGAAAAATCGGCAACGCTGTCACGGCTTCCGCCTATTTCACCCTCATCTGTATACGTCAGCGTTGTTAATGGAAGCCACGTCACATATCCGTCTTCAGGGTAGGTTGGTGTTGCATCAACTTTTGACCAAACAATTTTATAATACTTGAAGTCGCTTTCTGTGGATTTCGTCCAAGTCAAGGTGACTGCCCCGCTTGCGTATGTCGCGGATAGCGTCACGGCTTTTGGAACGTCGTTCGTGGTAACCGCAGTAACCTCTCCCACTTGTCCGCACCACACCTGATCGCCGACCGCACAGATACGATAGTAGTATTTTGTGTTCTTTGCCGCCGTTGTGTCGCGATAATTTTCCTCTCCCTTATTCTTGACGGCTATGTAACTGTCATCTGGATATTTTAGATCGCTATTCGTTTCCGAGCGCACCACTTTGTAATACTTAAAGCCAGGGACTGTCGATTTATCTTGCCACCACAAACCAACTCCACTCTCTTCTGCCTTCACTGACAAATTCGGTCCTGTGTAGGTTGGGGTTTCTTCTTCCTCTTCTTTTACTTCCTCCTTTGGAGCCGTCTTGGTCACGTCATTGCTATAGACCGTACATGCGCTCCCGTTATAGACGCACACTCGGAAATGATATGCTTTACCGTCCTGCATCTCCCATGAATAGGTGCGTGCATCGCCAGAACTCACATATTGATAATCGTTTCCAGGAAAAACAGGATTTTCAGATTCTGAACGCACCAGCTTAAATCCTTGCGGAGCGGTTCCGTTTGTAAGCTCCCAGGTTAATTTCAGGGCTTTTGTTTCTTCTGCTACTGAAAGTGTAAGCGTTGGAGTTGCTGCGGGAGTTTCATCGGCTTCTTCATCGTCGGTTGAAGTATTTGTCGTTGATTCTGGATCAAGGACACCAAGATCAAGTTGTTTTTTCTGATCTTCTTCTTTGTTCCAGGCGTACCATTCATTTTTTAACGTTTCTGAATTGATGTCTGACACTTCTGGCACCGTCGCATTCTTTGCTAATTTCGCACTTTTCCCTTCACCGATTTGCTCTTCTTCTTCTGAAGACTTCACTTTCACCGTGCTCTCCACAACATTCACATCCATTGAAAGATCTGTGACGTTCACATCAAAAGCTGTTCCGATTGCCTGCGCGGATCCAAAACTTGAAACAACCTGGTATACGCGGGACTGGCTTTTGACGACTCGATGATACGTTTGTCCAATTTTTTGCAAAATTGAAACAGCGATTTCGTTTGTATACACAAAGGATATTTCCGTTAAATTGCCAAGACGGACAACATCGCCATTTTCCAGTTCAATGATAGCTTTACTATTCTCGCCTGTTTTCACTCCGTCACCTTCGTGCAGCACCGCATCGGTTTCTACCTTAACCCAATCCGCATCGTCTTGCGATACCCGCACATCTCCCTGCTGATAAGAAAGAGTTGCTGAATATGTCGCTACCACAACCGTATCGTTTGTTGTCGAAACGTTATTATGTACTGTGGTGGTTGGTTTAGACACCTGCAGATACCAGACGCCAGCGCCGACAAGCGCGAGAAAAGCAAGCGCCCCACTCACCACAATTAACTTTTTTGACATATTTTTTTATTACTTAATTGATACCGAAATCCTACCATATTTTTAACCTTTTTCGAAATTGACTGCGGCTTTAGATGTATGATAGGGTCAATAAAACCAAAAAACGCGAAAAGGAGTACTACCTTCATGAAAGCGTTCATTACCATATGCATCCTTATGTGTATCCCTGTAACCTCGAACGCAGGCATCTACGAATCCCTCAACCCGACAGCACTTTGGGAATGTCGAGATTCGCTCCTTTCGCTCGAAACAGATTCTGCATTTGCAGAAGACGCTCGGGCTTTGCTTGAGCATATTCCAGTGTTGAAACAAACCCTGGACCGAGCACAGGAGCTAATACCTTCGCCCAGATTCCGTATTGACGTTCTTCTGTACACCGATTCGCTAACGACTGAACAAAAAAGTGCGCTCATTCAGCGAATTGAAAAACAGAAATACCATATCGTCGGTGCCGAGACAGAGTCGTTGATTGCTTCTTTTAGAGGAGCCTACAAGCCTTACGGATCGGTCGCGGTCTCCGACTCATTGTGCGTTACGCTTTACAGGAAACTACGATCGACATCCGACAGTCGTCTCGTCGCTATCCGTGAACTGGTACGAAAAGTTCAAACGGAATACGATTTGATTGTTGTCGGATTAGCGATGAAGGCGTATCGCCAGCAATCGGGGAAAATCTGGAATGTCGAGGCAATCCTCATTTCGAGCGACATGCTTCACATCGAACATCTGGACAAGCTATTACAGCTGTTTCATGTGGAAAGCTCGAGGCTATGAAAACCGGAGTACACAAAATACAAGCCATGCGCATCCTGCTGTGCATGGCTTCGTTTTTTTATTCGCTGTACCGAAAAGAATTACTCGTGTCCCTGCCCCACATTCTCCATCCTGTGGCATCTTGAGCATCGACAACCTTTGTAGAGTCCCACAGCACCTCGACTGCGGTTAAGAAAGAAGAGATGGTCCCATCGGTCTTTGAGGATAATTCTGCGATAATCATTTCTACGATTCCATCATCATCAATATCAGCGTTCAGTGGCTGGAATGCGGTTGAGGATACCATAAAAGGGAACCCGGACACCAAAGACCCGTCTCTGGTAAATGCCGTATATCGAGTAATGCCATCTGCCGTCGCCGAAGTAATTATTTCAACACGACCATCACTATTCAAATCACCAATTGTGGGCAGGTCGGATGTCATCACCCGCTGAGGCCATCCGTATACCAATGAACCATCGCCGTGAAATGCATAAACTTGATTTGCGACACTATCCGCGACAATAACTTCATACGGTCCCACCACATCAAGGTTTGCAAGAATCGGAATAAAATTAGCGTTATCAGACGCAATCAATGTGTCGTGATCCCATGAGGGTGTTGTGATGCGATTACCGTCCACATCATACACCACCAAATCATACGCAAAACGTGATCCGTCTTCAACGGCATCCCCTTTTGTCATCGTGACGATTTCTTTCTGTTCATCGCTTTGGATGTTGCCCAATGCCAATGCGCCCCCTTTTTGCGGCCACCCTGTACGTGCTTGTCCTGCGATATCAAAAGCATAAATCTGAACGCCCGTAGAAACAAATATTCCGTAAGAACCAGATCCGTTCATATCTTCAACGGACACAACAGCATACGACCCATCAACTTGACGTGGCCATCCCGGAAGCGTTGAGCCATCAGAACGGATTCCCATGATCTGCACAGCTGAAGTTGAGTCACTGTTTGTACTAAAAAATAATTCGTCTTTCCCGTCGCCATTTATGTCAATAACGGTTGGTGACGTGCAATACGTCCCGCAAGAAATTGGTGTCTGCCAAAGCTCTGTACCAGAAGAATCAAGAGCATATAATTTTGCGTCACTGGTGGTAGTAAAATTCTTCCAAGTTCCAATAACAAATTCAAGATCCGCATCATCATCCAGCTGTGCGGGTTTAGGTTGACTCCCAACAATAGTCGTTGCGTCCACGAGTTGCAATGGCCACGGATCTTCTGCTGATGCTTTTACGCAATGACCTTGCTCGGTCGAAGCTGAACTATTCGCACTGCTTCCAAATTGAAATCCATCGGCTGAGAAAACATACACACACCCATCCGTAGTGCCTTGGACAATCTCGAGTGAGCCATCCCCGTTCATATCAAACACCGCACCTGTTGTTGCCGGAATACCATCAAGCGCTGCAGGAAAACCATCTTTGACTTGCAATGTCGTTGGGTACGTGTCCAACTGAAAAGCGTTGTATGCGCCCGCAGTTGATTCAGTTTGTGTTGAAAAATTATCTTTCTCTGAAAAAAGCGAAAGCGATGCTAATCCGAAAAGACCAATGCCCCCAAGGGTGAGGCCTATTAATGATATGACAACCGCTACTTTCTGGTGCCCGACTCTGTTTGGTGCAACAGAAACCTTTACTTTCGCACGCAGACGTACCCGAGTAACAGGCTTCTTAGGTGCTGTTTTTTTTCTATTTTTTTGTTGTGTTTTTGTCCTCCCTGCCATAGCGGATATAGTATACGAAGTTTTGCCTTTGCGGTCAACAAGATATTCCACAAAACCATCAGGAATGAATTTTTTTGCTATACTGTATTCTATGGATGATATTTCACTGATTTCAACTATCACATCACAATCTATCAAACGCAGAAAAACCCGCGAAATAAAAGCGGGATCCATTGGGATCGGTGGATCAAACCCTATCCGGGTGCAAACCATGACTAACACGCCGACGTCGGATATCGAAGCAACCGCCCAGCAAGTTGTACGATGTTATCGAGCTGGATCAGAGCTTGTCCGCATTACCACGCAATCGCCAAAGCACTCACAACTGTTGGCTGACATCAGAAAACGCGTCATCAAATTAACGGGCGTTGATGTGCCATTAGTTGCAGATGTTCATTTTGTGCAAGCGGCCGCATATGAAGCGCTGAAAACCGCGGACAAAGTTCGCATCAACCCCGGAAACTTTTTGGATGGAAAAATTTTTAAAAAGAAAGAATACACAACCGAAGAGTATAACGAGGAGCTGAAACGCATCGACACAGGACTTAAACCGTTTATCGTAGAAGCACACAAATGGAAAAAACCGCTCCGCATCGGATCCAATCACGGATCATTGTCTGACCGAATCCTTAATCGATATGGCGACACGCCAGAAGGCATGGTAGAAAACGCAATGGAATACATGCGCATTTTTAAAAAGTACGAATTTGAAGATTTAGTCATTGCTATGAAAGCGTCTGACCCGCGCGTCATGATCGCCGCAAACCAATTGCTCGTGAAAAAAATGGATGACGAGCACATGGACTATCCTTTGCACCTCGGGGTCACCGAAGCAGGAAACGCGGACGAAGGACGCGTTAAATCTACACTTGGCATTGGCACGCTGCTTATGCAAGGAATCGGCGACACGATTCGCGTATCGCTTACTGAACCCCCAGAAAAAGAAATCTCGGTCTGTTATGCAATTTTGCAGTCCACCGGAGTCCGTATCACGCGCACTGAATTTATCTCGTGTCCATCATGCGGACGAACACTGTATGATATTGAAACGGTTGCAAATCAAATCAAGGAACGCATGGGGCACCTTAAGGGCGTGCGCATTGCGATTATGGGGTGCATCGTCAACGGCCTTGGCGAAATGGCCGACGCAGACTTTGCGTATGTCGGAGGAAGCCCAGACAAGGTCAATCTCTATTTTAAAAAACAACTTGTGAAACGAAATGTTCCTCAAAATGTTGCTGTTGAGGAACTTGTCCAGCTTATTAAAGACCACAATATGTGGATTGAACCAAAAAATATATGATGATGAACACAATCGTATTTGATCCTGTATACATCCCTCATATACTGACGGGCAAAATAACTGCAACTGTAAGACTGTGGCCGCTTGAACGAGTAACGCCGAACGACACCGTGATGTTTGTCGATGCGTATCAGCGAAAGCCTTTTGCGATTGCAAAAATTTCTCTTATTGAGACAAAGGAATTTAGCGAGTTTACCGACGACGATAAGAATGCGACTCAAATTTTCGACAATTTCGAAAATTTTTCAAAAGTCATGGAAAGCTTTTATGGTGAGGCAATAGCGCCCGAAACCAAATTCCGTATTGTGCATTTTGTCCTTATTGACGATGGACAGCAGCAAATCATAGACATGCAGAAAGAAGCGGAACAAGAAAAACCTTCCCAGGAAAACAATCCGGAACCTCAAAAAAAGAAGAAGCAGGCGTAACATCCAAAACATAAAAAAACAACCGCCATCTCTCTTGGAGGTTGTTTTCTTTCCTGGCCGCACGAACCGTGCGAATGATACCGTTGCATCTAGACATTCAATAAGGAGAGAGTCTTAATGAATAACATCGACACAACAGATCGTAAGAAGGCTCGTGACGGCCGGGTAATTTTTAGTATATCGACACAAAATACTTGATAAAGTCCTCTCCTGGAAAGAAAATATTTTTTCTTTCCGGGGCAGGAGGGGTATGAAACTTGGATTCAACACCCCCGAAAATTTGTACGAAGAGCTTACTTGTAGGGATACACGATGTAGATAATGGTAATATTGTTGATGAAATCCGCATCAACTGACATAAAATGTGATAAGCGTTCCAGATCAGGATTATCTTCAAGTACGCTATCAACCACATGAGATGTGATCTTCTGTCTATCCCAATCAGGCACGAGCGCATCAATATCTATCCGAATCGCAGCGTAATCCGGATTACGATGGAGCTCTGTGGTCCTCGGAAATCCAGGGACAACCCAAGAAGTCTTCACGACCATCCATATTACCGCAACAATACAGCTGATTGTGGCAACCACTTTCATGACTTTTTTGAATTTCTTAGACATCAGATCCTCACTTTTTAAATAGCGTCGATTATTTTCTTTTTTCCTCAAGCACCTCTCTAATTCGTAACCCTATTTTATGAAGAAGTGCGTGAAGATAAAAGAAAACTGCAGGATTTGCATAACTAACAAAGCATCATACACAAATTCGTAAATTTTGTCAAGCCCATTTATGTCTTAGCGCGCAGGACTTCCATCAGCTTCTGATAAAATCGGACGTTATGAACTGTGGCGAGTTTTTGCCCAAGCATTTCGTCGATTTTGAATAAATGCCTCACATAGCCCCGGTTGTATGTTTTGCATGTTGAACAATCACACAACGGATCGATAGGGCGCAGATCGCAGGCAAACCTTTCGTTTCGAATATTGAGCGTCCCATAAAACTTTCCCTTGAGCGAAAAATTTTTCCAGACAAACAAATTGCCGTGTCTCGCGTTTCGCGTCGGCAGTACGCAATCAAACATATCAACACCAAGTTTCACTGCTCGCACAATCTGATGCGGATATCCAACACCCATCAAATAGCGTGGTTTATCTTTCGGCAGAAACTCGATGGCAGCTTTTATAGACGCGTACATTTTTTCCTCTGGCTCACCCACCGCAAGTCCGCCGATGGCGTATCCGTCAAAAGTATATTGAGCTAACTCTTTTGCATGTTTAGCGCGAAGGTCAAGATACGTGCCGCCCTGGACAATCGCAAAAAGTTTCTGGTTTCGTATCCGCTTCTTTTGTTTATGCGCGAAACAGCGAAGCGCCCATCGTGTTGTGAGCTCCATCGATTTTTGAACATAGCTGCGTGTTGCAGGATACGGAGGACATTCATCTAACACCATCATAATATCTGAACCGACCACATGCTGAATATCGATGACTTTTTCTGGGGTCAACGTATGGACCTTGCCAGTCAACGGATCTTTAAATTCGGCACCCGCTTCTGTCAGCTTTCGAATTTTTGCTAACGAAAAAACCTGATAGCCACCCGAGTCAGTAAGTATTGGGCCGCTCCATTTCATAAAAGTACCCAGTCCTTTATGCTTTCCCAAGACCTCAAGTCCTGGTCGAAGATAGAGATGATACGTATTTGAAAGAATAATATCTGCGCCAAGCGCTTTCACTTCTTGCGCTTCGAGTGTTTTGACGGCTCCACGAGTCGCGATGGTCATGAAACTCGGCGTCTTGAAAAATCCGTGAGCAGTACGAATACGTCCTGTGCGTCCATATCTTGTTTTTTTGAATATCATATATATATAGTATAGCAGGCTGAACTAGTCTTGCTTTCTAAACTACAAACAGATCGCACGCGAACACCAAACCGCCGGTCAGGGGTAACCCTAGCCAGCGGTCTTTTTATTTCCCCTCCCAAGATGTCGAGAAGTAACATCCCCATGGCACCCTCGATTCTCAGGAAGTTTTTATGGCAAAAATGAAAATAACTTCACTCCTTCATCTTTCAATCAAAACAGCCGTTCACGCGAGGAAAACGGTTCAAAAACAGGATTCAATTATTGAAATACTTGCGATAACAACGTTTTGTTTTTGTTGGTTTTCTTTTGTGTTTTCTTTATTTCTGTATATATATTATCACAAAAATCGCGTTTTGTCAATAAATTTTGGATAAAAAGCAGGCCCGGGTGACTTGAGTCACCCGGGCCAGGTACAAAGACTGAAACATTGGACTACGGTTTCGGCGTAGTCAAACCAACGATCGCGCGGTTAATTCGGAATATCAGCCGAAAGCTGCCACGCGTGCCCTCATGTCCTGTTTCGCGCTGCAAATTCGCGCCCAATAGTATGGGCTGCGCTGAATCTGCAGGCAGCATAACATGCGGCGGCCTAACCCACTCCCAATTCCGGTTGAGTTGCATTTGCAAAGACGCAAACACGCTATTGTCGTTCTTCGCAAACGGCTCATACTGTGTGTCATCTCTGACAAACAGGTCGGCGATGGAGTGGTCCTGGCTCTTATGCCGGAGAATCCAGCTTTGAGCTTCAGGCATGTTTTGTACACCAAGGTAAAACGGATTCCCGTTCTCCTGGTAGTACGCAACGGCGCCTAAGCCCGTTACCGGAAACGTTGAAAATCGACCCGGCAGAGACACATTGGTTACCGATATATACATCGGAACCAATCGATCGCCCTTTTCAAGGCGAAGGTGTTCAATCTCCACCGTTTCGTACTTCAAGGGGACGCTCACAGAATAGAGCGTCTCTGCGGCTGGGACTATCATCGCGGAGGTGCCCTCGATTGCCGCGAGACTGTCGCTCGCAGCTTGAGTAAATCGATTGGCAGTCGTCAGTACCGAGGCAACAGTCTGAAACGCTTTGTAACGTTTCACTGTTTGTTGACCCTCGGCGTTAAAAAACCACCGAGAAAGCAACAACGCCGCTAGCACATAGACGACGGCAAGGACGAACACCACCGCGTGTTTTTTCTTGTATGCGGAAAAAAGAATCCAGATATGGAGCGCGAGGATGGCGATGAAAAATACTTGAGATAATCCAACGCCGCTTGAAAGCCAGCTCCACAAACCCGGAATCGCATACAGCATCAGGTAAAGATCGGCTGCCACAAGAATGACAACGATCGAAATTACCCAGATGACCGATTTTGATGAGGAGGCAGTAGCACGCTTCTGTGCGGAAAACAATCGTCTGACTGATGCAAGCATCCGTCGGCCGATGAATATCCACAAGATCCAAACGCACAAAGCACTCCCCAATATCATGGTGACAGTTGACGCGCTCATTCTCCGCCACCTTTCTTTAGTTGTCCTTTGGCAATCATCGCGACTAGCTTCTCGACTTGGTCACCGGTAATCCCAAGCTCCGCGAGTGTTCGCGCAGCTTTGCTGGTATTTCCACTCATGAACTCGTCGATGGTCGACTGGAGAGATCCCAGCATCACGATATTGCCCTGGCCTTGCGCCACTTCGGTCATCATCTCCAGGTATTTGAGCGGAAAGCCTGACTTCTTATTTTCAACCGCTGTGAAGACGGTCTCAATGCGGTCCGCCTCGGCCTTAGCTAAAATACCTATGGCAACAGCATCCCGCTCAGCAAGCCACGCTTTGGCTTGAGCTCGGGCAGCTTCTTCAGGGCTCATCCCAGATGGACTTACGTCCAATATGGTGACGAGGTCGACCTGAACCCCGGTGCGTCTTCGGATATCAGATCCTTTCGGATCGCAAAGCATGATCTTCAAAAGAGACCACCATGCAACACCAAAGGAGTTGTATCCTGTGTAGATATCCGCAAACTTTGCGGTTCCCACCAGCAACCTATACTGCTGGAGAATCAAAGTGGACAGATTCTCCATAAAGTTTTCGATTCGAAAGTGGGCCACGAAGGGGTTCACTATCCGCATTGTTACCGCAAGGACGAAATCCAGCTTGAACTGATCAATCGCCTCTGCGTTATGCAGTTCAAAGATGAAGATGTCAGTTTTTAGCCGTGTCCATGTTATATACTCTGTACGCACGGCCGGATCACTCGGACTTCTCCACTTGAATACATAGCCATGGATCTTAAAAAGCCAGCTCGGGCCCTTGTAAAAGTGAGAGCCGTACAAGTGCGACACACCGACATCAACATTTTGAATCCGGGTAGGTACTCCCACGGGCGTTACGCGCTCGTGGAGCACAGCGGTCTTCAGAATCCCAATGGGTTTTGCCACTCCGTCCAACAGAAAGTAAAATCCGTCGACAAAAGACCAAAAACCAATACCTATCGTATTCTGGATATCTTCGTCCGGAATACGAGATAATGCATCGAGATATGGTTTACCCATTTTGTAGGCATCAATTGCAGATTGTGTATCCGCAATCTTCTGCTCAAGCGAATCGTATGCTTGTGTGTCATCATCCTTTATCAGCTCGGCTTTATGACACTCGAGATTTGTCTTCTTCGCCTCCAGGACTTTAAGCCCATATATCACTTCAGCATCCCGAAGTGAAATCTCTTTTCCAGTGATTAGGAAAAGGATTTTTTCGTGCGAAAGCGACAAAGGAAATTTCGTCTCCGGCAACGTTGCCCCTTGAACAGGATGTTCAACACCATCGTCAGTGATGTTGTACATCTGCCTCAATTCGCTAAGTTGACGCGGAGCGAAACACGCGCTAGTGAGTTCAAGCACCACGTTCTCGCGCGGGTCCCGACGGGTTACGTCCCGTTTATACCAAACGGTTTTTTTGCCCGCGAGGTACGGAACCTGCTTAGCTCGAGGAAGGTCAATGAGTTTCGACCCATCATGACAATCCGGTTCAACATACATTTCCTCGATACGCAAAAACGTCCAAGGAATT
>Ga0265297_10009864_pt1 | contig 12184 bp, 11 predicted proteins | sample Munlanlwell13791_FD_192502 | JGI IMG/M metagenome (GOLD analysis project Ga0265297, IMG submission 192502) | Leachate microbial communities from a municipal landfill in Southern Ontario, Canada - Leachate well 137-91 | ecosystem: Engineered > Solid waste > Landfill > Unclassified | place...
CAACCACTGTACCCTGGGTTAAGGTTTTAACAACCGAGTAGTCCGTACCGGGGCCGGTGCGCATGTTCAGGAAGGAGCATATGACTTGAGCCTCGTTTGGGGCGAGCTCGGGGGTTGCAGTCGCCACAGGGGTTTCTGCTAAGGCAGGGGTTGGCTCTGGCGTTTGCGCATATGCGGGCAGTGTGCTCAAGACCATGAGTATGGCAAGCAGGTATGTTTTCATTGGTCTGCTCCTCGATCCAATTCTAGTCCCCTATCGAACCGACCCAAAATGCAGTTGACATGAGTGCCTTCGTTTTGCTAGAGTGGAAGCGGAACTCAAAGTACGGGTCGCAGAGGCGGCCCTTTTTGTTTGGGAAAGGAGGTGAGCACATGAAAGCAAAAGACACAATCAGGCTCAAGGGTTTCTTCCGGGTCAAGATCGTTGATTCAGATGGCAGTTTGGCCGGCGATTCCGGCTGGAACAGGAACACGATCGTCAACCTGGGCTTCAACGACTTCATCGCTTGCGCATTGGGGTCTTTGTCCGGCTCGAAGTATGTTGGCTCGGCAGCCCTGGGGACAGGTACAGCACCGAATGTAACCTCAACCGCACTTCCAAACGAGATCGGGTCAAGAACCTCGGTATCAGCGGCAACTACCGGAGGCACCGGCTCGGCCAGCAAGCATGTCGTCTTTACCGGAACATTCGCCTCGGGATGGCACACCTCGTCCAGCCCATACAACATCTCCAATATCGGGCTCTACAACGGCACCAGCTCCGGCGGGCAGTTGTTTGCCGGCAACACGTTTAGTTCGAGCGCTTGTGCTTCCAATCAGGCGGTCAACTACACCTATGAGATCGGGTTTGCCTGATCTCGAACAACGTCGCCATTGACGAGCCTTCGAGTTTGCGGCGACGTTTACTCGGAGGTTCGTTTATGGAGATTAGCGAGTTGCTCAAGGAAAAATCGGGGATCAGGCTCGACATCGGCTGCGGTGAAAACAAGCAGGATGGCGGGTTCGTGGGGATGGACAGCAGAGAACTTTCTGGGGTGGATATCGTTCACGATGTGGAGAAGTTCCCCTGGCCTTTACCTGACGAGTGCGTTCTGATGGCAGTTGCCTCTCACTTGGTTGAGCACATTGACCCCCACGGTGGGACGTTCATCAAGTTCATGGATGAGGTCTGGCGGGTTCTAAAACCGGAGGGCCAGTTCGCCGTTGCTGTTCCCTACGCCGGCTCCTTCGGCTATTTTCAAGACCCGACCCACTGTAACCCCTGCAACGAGGCGACGTGGGAGTATTTTGATCCGTTGGCCCCATCGGGGCTGTTCAAAATCTACCAACCAAAGCCATGGAAGATCGAGCATCTAACCTTTCAGCAGTTCGGCAACATGGAGGTGATCCTGAGAAAACGCAGGATCGACAAGAGCTACTATGAGTAAACCAGTTCGACCTTATCGCAATCTCAAGATAAACGGCTCCAAGTCGCCGATTGTCAACCGGCTGATGATAGGCACAGCCACAACCGGATTGGTCAGGATGGAGTGGGTTAACGGGAGGTACGGGCAGATCATCCCTACCAATTGGTCGAACATACAGATCGTTCAGTTCATGAACCCCTATATTCCTCTGGGGTACTCGGTAGCCGACGCTCAAAACCTAATCGTCAAGAAAGCCATCGAGGATGATGTCGAGTGGCTCCTTCTGATCGAGCACGACAATGTTTTACCCCCGGATGCTTTGGTCAAGTTCAACAAGTACATCTTAGAGGAGAAAGTACCAGTCGTTTCAGGCTTGTACTACACCAAGACCGTTCCGCCTGAGCCTCTGGTTTATCGGGGCCGAGGTACAAGTTACTATGACAAGTTCAAGTTGGGAGACTTGGTTTGGTGTGATGGGGTGCCTACGGGGACACTTCTAATTCACATGGGCATTCTGCGCAAGATGTGGGAGGAATCGCCGGAATACAAAGCAGGCGACACGATCACCCGTAGGGTCTTTGAAACCCCCTGTCGAAGCTGGTTTGACCCTCAAGCTATGCAATACAACTCCGCAACTGGCACCTCGGACTTAGAATGGTGTACGCGAGTAATGAAGGAGGGCTTCTTCGCCAAAGCCGGTTGGAGCAAGTACGAGGGCAAGAAATATCCCTTCTTGGTCGACACCAACATCTTCGTCAAGCATATCGATCAGGACGGGAAGGTTTACCCCGATTATGCTTATCAAATCATGGCGAGGCAGAAGCATGACTAGCTTGGAGGTCAGAGTCAGCGATACGGTTAAAGTCTGTGATACCTGGCAAGAAGTGGAGAAGGTTGTCGTGGAGGCGGTTGGAAACTGGTTCAACTCCAATGACGAAAATCCCCTGATACTGGAGTTGAGGCGGGAAAAGGGCCGAGACCCGCCAGCGTTAGGTGTGGTGACGGAGGATATTATCAAGGTTGGAGAGGGCTTGGTTTAAACCAGGCCCCTTTGTTGGAAAGAAGCATAAATGGACTCAACCAATCTACGGAATGATTTTAATTGGCAATCGGCTAGACAGACGGTTGAGGAGGTTCTGGGAGAGGTCAAGACTGCCGACAATATTTGGTATAAGGAGGTTTAACTTGGCAGTAAGCTATATGAGTTTCAACTATAACGCCAGTACAAAATCATATAATTACACTCCTAAGAACAACCCCAAAGATAGGGTGGAGGTCGAAGTCGGTGATACGATGGACTCGTCCCAGTTCTTTCCTCAGGTAAAGATAAAAAGGTGGGATAACGAGGTCAACGCTTCTATCCGATTAGTTCAAGACAAAATCCCTGGTAATGTCTCTTACTCAGACGATGGTGAGAAAATCACCTGGATTAAAAAGCGAGGTAAGAACGAGTGGAAGGCCGTCTTTTATCACCGAGACGATTTAGAGGAAGGTGGATTCGAGTTTGAGATACACCTACCGGCTAAACCTCCCCAAAACTATCTTGAATTCACGGTCAACACCAAGGAGTTGAATTGGTACTATCAACCCCCGTTGACTCAGCAAGAAATAGACGAGGGTGTGGTGACGCCAGAAAATGTCGTTGGTTCTTACGCAGTCTACCACAAAACGAAAGGCGGAATGAATGATGCGGTTGGGATGGAATATAAATGTGGAAAAGCCTTTCACCTCTATCGTCCTCATGTGGTAGATGCCAATGGAAATGAAACTTGGGGAGAACTGAACATTGACGAGGCAAAAGGACAACTCACAGTAACCATAGATCAAACATGGCTTGATAAGGCGGTGTATCCAGTAGTAGTTGATCCTACGTTTGGGTATACGAGTATTGGAACTACTGGCGCTTCGGATATTACAATTTATGGTCCATACAGGGGTGCTTATACAATGGGTGGGTCTAACGGAACTGCCGATAGTATTAGTGCTGCAATTTCTGGACCGGGAAGTACTAATTTTGGTGGTATTAAAGGTGCTATATATTCAGGGAATAGTGTTATAGCTAACGGTTTAACAGCTGAAACATGGAAAAATCCATATCAAACCTCTCCTCCTGTGTCGTTTGAAATAGTGAGTTTTTCAACTCCCCCAAGTTTATCAGCAGACACAAGTTACTATTTGGCCGTAAAATCAAGTTGTAATTCTGGAAGCACTAAATTTTATTATGATAATGGTGGAACACATGGTTATGATACTACAGCTTATACTTCAAGTTTTCCCGACCCTTGGAGTAATAATGGTAGTGGAACTCGCAGATATTCCATCTACGCCACCTATACTCCAAGTGGTGACACAACCTCCACCTCAAGCTCAACCTCAACAACCTCATCTAGCAGCAGTACATCGACAACCTCATCGAGTTCGAGCTCGTCAACCACGACCACCAGTTCTTCCAGTTCTACGTCGACCACAAGCTCGTCTATCAGTACGACCTCTAGCAGCAGTTCTACGTCAACCACAAGCAGCTCTAGCTCAACTTCCACCACCTCGTCTTCAAGTAGCAGTTCCACGAGTACAACCTCGTCGTCATCTTCAACCTCTACCACATCATCAAGCAGCACCTCAACCACCTCGAGTAGTTCTAGCAGCACTTCCACCACAACGCTGATTGACGATTACACGGTTTTGTTGGTTCACTTCAATGGTGATGACACCTCACAGAATTTCTATGACGATTCTTGCCAGAGCCACACCATGACCGCTTCCGGCAACGCTCAGGTGGACACGGCGGAGAAGGAATTTGGTACTGGGTCGGGTTTGTTAGACGGGGACGGTGATTACATCCACACCAGCGATAGCGCCGACTGGTACTTCGCAACAGGGGCCTTTACCATTGACTGTTGGGTTAGGCTAAACAGCTTGCCGGAAGGAACCAGGGCCACGATCGTCTCCCAATGGAATGACGCCAACAATTTCTGGATGTTTGACATTGCCGATCTTGGCGGTGCTAACTACGGCTTGCGTTTTCTGACGGCGGTTGACGGGCCTAACCCCATCGTGATTAGTGAGTCTATAACAATCGCTGTCGAGACCTGGTACCACCTTGCGGTGGTCAGAAACGGCGACTCCTGGTATCTGTTTAAGGACGGCACTCAGTTAGGAAGTACCGATACCAACACCAACGAAGTACCCCAACTAACAGGCGATCTTGAAATCGGGAGAAGGGGTGGCGAGGGATTTTATTTGGATGGTTGGATCGACGAGCTTCGTATCAGTAAGGGAGTCGCCCGCTGGACAAGCAATTTTACGCCAAATACTTATGAATATGCTTCCTGTCCAGAGACGACCACTTCAACCACAACCACTTCCAGTTCCTCAACCTCGACGACTAGCTCTTCAACCAGCATCACGACTACGAGCAGTTCATCCTCAACCTCGACCACCACTACCAGCAGTTCGAGCAGTACTTCAATCACCACAACGTCTTCTTCTACCTCGACCACCACTACCAGTTCCAGTTCATCAACGTCGACTACGAGTTCTAGTTCCTCAACCAGTACTACGTCGTCCTCTTCAAGTACCTCCACGACCAGTAGTTCCTCTTCTACAAGCACTACCAGTTCGAGTAGCTCCACGAGTACCACCTCCAGCTCGTCGAGCACATCCACAACATCGAGTTCGTCATCGACGTCCACTACCACTACTCTACCGCCGGAGACCACTACTTCAGCTACAACCACGAGTTCCTCGAGCAGTACCTCGACCACCAGCAGTTCCTCTTCCACAAGCACGACTAGCTCGAGTTCCTCAACCTCGACTACCAGCACGAGTTCCTCCAGTTCGACGTCAACCACTAGCAGTTCTACCAGCACCAGCACAACGTCTTCCTCTTCCAGTACGTCAACAACGCTAACTACAACGAGTTCATCCACCAGTGTTACGACTTCGACGACGAGTTCCTCGAGCAGTTCTAGTTCAACTAGCATCACGAGTTCTTCATCAACGAGCACGACCTCAAGTTCAAGCTCCTCAACTTCCACAACCTCATCGTCATCCACCTCCGTAACCATTCCATTGGAGTTTGATCTGGACAAACCCCACCCGCACTTTGAGGTCGAAAGAGGCGAGGGCGGCTTTCACATCGGCTGGGACAAACCTTGGTTTGAGGTGGACCGGGATTCACTGAAAGCTGAGATTGAAGACGAAAAACCTAGAGGAGAAGCAGAAAGGGTTTGACGAGGCAGCTTGAGAATGGAATAATCAAAGTAAGGAGAAATTATGGCATACCCAACCAATCTTGATTCATTTACTTCGCCCACCGGCAGCGACTATCAAAACAGTCCGCCTCATGCGACCCAACACAGCAGTGCTAACACGGCCATCAACGAACTGGAAACGAAGATCGGCATTTCCTCGTCTGACTGTTCTTCAGCCACCGACGGGCAAGTTTTGACTGCTGACGGCAGTGGTAATTCTGCCTGGGAAGCGCCGGACCTAGCCAAATCGGCCATTGCCAGCCAAGCACAAGGGGACATCCTTTATTACGACGGCAGCGCGTGGGCAAGATTAGAAGCAGGCACAGATGGTCAGTTTCTGAAAACCCAAGGGGCTGCGGCCAATCCAACCTGGGCGGCCATGTCGGTAGGCGCTTCAAGTGAAAGTATTAAGGCCGGGGCATCCGCCGCCGTCTATTTCGCTGCCGCCTGGGCGGATATTGATGCCACGAATCTAGCCTTCACCTTACCCTCATCGGGTACCTACCTCATTTACTGTAGTGTGCGTATGGTTCACGACGGCGATGCCGCCATAGCGGGATTTATCCGTCTCTACAACCAAACCGATGGTGCAGCGGTGACTAATTCACAGAGACTGGCCCTAGCACCACAAAACACCAATTTCGGTCTTTTCTATGTCGGTGTCAGTCTAATCTGGGTCGTTACCTTTGATAGTGCCGACGAGATCCGTCTTCAAGGTCTGGCAGAAGCAACAAATACAGTTGGCATTTACGACAGTGCTACTGGTTACAATACCTTCGGTTACGTTAAATTAGCCTAAATGAGCAAAATATTTACCTGCGATAAGTGCGGGAAGGAATTTCCGCAACCATTAGACGAGGAAAAGTACCTGGATGAACATGGCGTCTGGCACGTTTTTGATTTGTGCGCTCCGTGCCGAAAGGAACACACCCAGAAGAAAAAGAAGAACGAGGATGATTATTTCAAAGTACTAAAGAAGAATGGCGACGGTAAAAATTAACCTACCGGAGATCACCGGTAACATCAAGACCTTTCTGTCAGCCGATTACACCAGCGGCACTAGTTTGACCGTCGAATCCAGTGCAAGTTTCGCTAACGGACAGTACATTATTATTGGCGAGCCAGGGCTTGAAAAAACCGAAGCGACCAACTTAACAGCCGCTCCAGGCGTTTCCACTCTGACTATTAGTGCTTTGAGTTATTCTCACCCCAAAGGGACACCGGTTTACTATATCAACTGGGACCAATACGCCCTGCAATACCGCACCGCAACAACCGAAAGTTGGACTAATTATGCTTCGATGCCCACGAATCTAAGATGGGATGCGCCATACACGGAATACCGCGATGCGGCTGCCACCTCGACTTACGGCTGGCGCTACCGCTACTACTCGACCGAAAAGACCGCTTACTCGGACTATTCAGATACGATCAGCGCCACCGGCTGGGGGGACAACACCGTTGGTTACATGATCCGCAATGTGCGCAAGATTGCCGGCGACCCGGACGGTAAGACCGTCTCTGATACGGAACTCATCCGCTATTTCAACGCCGCCCAGGACAAGATCTACACCCGTTATGACCGCTGGTGGTTTTTGTTTAAAGTCGGCACGGCCATTAACACGGTGGCCTCAACCGCTTCGTACAGCTTGCCCTCGGATTTTGGTCGGATGCACTCGGTCCTGTTCCGCTATGTATTCGGAGACACTGATATCACCTACTCCTTAAAGTACCTCTCGTTAGTCGAGTATGACTATCAGGCACGGGATAATAATGCCGAGGATAATGACGATATCGTCTATTACACCATTATGCCCGGGGACAGCACTAACGCGACCGGATACCTCAAAATCTGGCCTAAACCGGAAACAGCCGCTTTGGATATCACCCCACGTTATTACAAAACCATCACCGATCTTGACTCCTACGGGGATGCGACCGAGGTGCCATTGCCTTCCATGTTGGAAGATTACGCCCTGGCCCAGATTTTCAAGATCCGCAAGGAAGAGGAAAAAGCCAAGTATTACGATACCCAGTTTCGGGAACAATTGGACTTACTTAAACTAATGCAGCGCAAGCAAGCCGGTCCGCCGCGCTATCTGTGGCGCTTTGAGGGCCGTAAGGCTATGAGTCGCTTGTACGGCGATCGGAGTATCTATTCTGACGCCACGCGCGAGGAACAATGGTAACGTGGAAAACTACAATCAAAGCAAACTACTCGACTTCTCAGGCGGGATAAACCGCCAGATCAGTCGGCTCCTTATGGCCGACAATGAATGTTGGCTGATCCAAAACGGGGAGCTGGATAAGATCGGTCCCGTCTCTAAGGTCCGCGGTTACACTATCCGGGGTACGGCAGTCAGCGACACTTACAGCATCTTAGGTGGGATTGGCGCTTACAAGCCTTCTACTGGTACTTTAAAGCAGATCGTGGTGGCGGACGGGGCGGCTGACTCCGATGCCTACACTTATAATCCAGTGACTGATGTCTGGACCCCGCATGGACTGTCTTTGACCACTGGAGCCAAAGCTGAGTTTGAGTCGTTTTTGGATGGCTTCTTCATGGTCAACTTTTCGGATGCGACCCGCTGGAACGACCTGACCCAATGGTACACCACCACCAACGTCACCGACGCCCCCAAGGCCAAGTACATCAAACAGTACAAATCCAGAATCTACCTGCTCTATGTCACTTACGACGGAACCACCTACGGATCACGAGTAGTTTACTCTGATCTGCCCTCGGGTTCACCCCTGACTATCACTTGGACCAACGCCGACAACTGGTTTGATGTGGACACGGACGACGGGGATGTGGGCATGGGTCTGGAGGTCAATGCCGATCGGCTCTTAGTCTTTAAAGAGAATTCCCTGCACCGCTACGATACCAACTCCCGCTACAAAGTACCCGGATGTCCTGGCACCGTCTCACAGCGATCGGTGAAAACAGTTCAGGGTTGGACCTTCTACCTCCATACTTCGGGCATTTGGGGCTACAATGGCACGGAATCAAAGCACCTGTCTCGCCGAATCAAAGAGGTGATTGAAGGAATTTCTACCAAGAATCTGGCTGACGCCTGTGCTGGCGCTAAGGGCGATCACTACTATTTGTATGTCGGGGATGTAAACAACGCCCGCACCGGACTGAGTATCAACAATTGCCTGATTGACTACGACCTGTCCAAGAACGCTTTTGCGGTACGCAGCTTGGCCAATGACCCGACCGTTTTCTTCACTTACCGCGATGATCGTTCGGCCGTCACTTACAGCGACGCCACTATCACCTACAACGACACCGATACTTCTTACAATGGTTTGATGTCTACGGAAGAACGGCTCTATTTTGGCGATCAGTTGGGTTCTGTTTACCACTTCGACCAAGGCAATCAATTCAACGCCACCGACATTGCCTTTAAGGTTGAGACCTGTGATCTCTACCTAAGCGATCCTTCCTACTACAAACCGCTGCAAAAAGCGGTGGTCTACTCGCAAAGAGCTCGCGGCCTGGTGGTTCAGTTCCGCCTTGATGACGGCGACTGGCAGACTATGGGCAAGATCCACTCTGACATCCAACCCTTGCCATTTCCGGTCAACAGCCGTTGCCGGAAGCTACGTTACCGTTTCCTAGAAATGGGGGCTGGCGAGCAGTTCGATTTGGAAGGAATCGAGACGTTTTATCAATATGATACTTTAACTGAGTAGATGACTAATGGCCGCGATGATACAATCAAAATAGAAAGCTGGAAGAACCGGGGATATGACGCTGATTTAAAGCGACCCCAGGATTCTGGCGATAGCTACTGGAGCGGTGAGAAGTTTGATGCTCGCCTGGATGAACTGATGTTCAACCGGGTCATCCAGTTTAAAAATCTAGACGTACAGCCACAGGGCAACGATGAGGGCAAGATCTATTACGATAAGGCCAACAAAAAGCTGAAGATGTGGGTAGGGGCGATCGGCAAATGGGTAGATGTGAATTACACCTCCACCTCAACCTCAACCACGTCAAGCAGTTCATCCAGCACCAGTACGACTAGTACGAGCAGTTCGACCAGTACAACCAGCTCGAGCAGCTCGACTAGCACGACCAGTTCGAGTAGTACATCAACATCAACAAGCTAGTATGGACCCAAATCAAGCACAACAGATTCTAAACGACATGAACGCAGGCAAAATTGTCTGGGACGATAATTTGCGTGCCCAGGCTGATAATGCCTTGCGTGGTGGGGGTGGCGGCTCCGATCCTTATAGCAGTCTAATTAACGCCATCACCAGCATGATCGGCTCCCCGCCGGAACCTTATGAAACTAAGAACCCCTTTTCCTTTGACGAGGAACTAGCCCGTCAAGCCTCAACCGCTGAATACGCCCCATACTACGATGAAATGCTGGCCGATTACACCTCTGAGATTGAGCGCACCAAGACCCGCTCCACAGACGACCTGAAACGGACTTTGGAGTTCCTGGCCGGCAGCAAAGAGTATTTCGTAGGCAGCGCCCGTCGGGTATTGGACAAAGCCATTGATTCAACCAGCAAAGGCTACGCTGGCCAAAACCTCTTCTTTTCCGGGGCCAGAGACAAGGATATCCGGGAGTTGAAAGAGGAAGACACAATCACGACCAACGAGTACTTGAGAGGCTACGACTACCAGAAGAGTGGGGCCGAACTTTCCAACCAGCGGACACTAGAAGATGCAGAGCTCAAACAGAAAATATATAATCGAGATATAGAGAGGGATAAACAATATACGATCGAAAGCGGTATCCTCCAGCGTAAAACGGAAGCTCGGGAAGAATACGAAGCCGGGCGGAATAAATATTATCAGAACTATCCGTCGTATTATGGGGGTCTAACCTAAATGGCTTACAACTACCAACAATATTTACAGGATCCGGGACTTGAACAACTGGGTCAACAGGCGCAACAAGCATCACAAACCGCAGCCGATTATGTCGGTGGAGCAGCAACTTTGCCCCACAAGCTCAAGGAAGCGGTTATGAATAAGATGCGGTACAACAAGGATTTGATCGAGCAGCAGAACCAAAAGATGGCCGAGTACTTTGCCGCTCCTTCAGCCGCCCGGGAGAAGTACCAGGGGATCTTCAACCCCTTCCAACGGGAGAAACTGGTCGCCCAGGAAAAGGCCGATGCTTACACTCCCTACGCTAACCTGACTGACCTTTTGTCACAACGGATGGGTTCAATCAACGACATCATTGGCGCCGGGACCGCAGCCGGTCAAGGCATGGCGAGTCAGGCTCAAAGTGCGGCCGAGCTGGCCAATCAAGCCTACGCCAATCGCTTCTCCTATTTGAAAGAGCTAATGGGTGCGGCTCAGACCGAGGACAAGATGAATGCACCCAGTGGCAGCGGAGGAACGGATTTATCATCTTTGTTTGATTTGATGGGCTTAATGGGACAAAACCAGAATGAGGGTGATTACCCGACTGAAGTTAAGCCAAATTTGACCCCACCGGACAATAATCGATTATGGAGATCACCGGAAGGACAGTGGATTTGGGATCCGACTAGCGGAGACTGGGTACCAGTTACTGATTAACTATGAGAGCATACAGCCAATCACAAGGACAATTCATTGATCTACCCGATACTCAAACGGGCGGCACTCAAGTAGGACAAACTCCTGACCAGAACAAACTCAAAGAAGCAATACTCATGCAGACCCTTAGTGGTTCAGTCAAACCATCTGATGCCAAGACCCTCTTGGATATATTTGACAAAATTTATCCGGCCGCGGGAGGTGACACAAAAGCAGCCGCGACTTTACGACAAGAGTTTTCTAAAGAAACCAAGGCCGGGGGCTATCCAGAATTAAGAAAACAATGGGAGAACATGAAGATGGCGGGTGAGACCGGTGCAGGCGATATTTCTATCATGTATTCCTATATCAAGATGCTTGATCCTACTACCGCAGTCAGAGAAGGTGAACTTGCCCTTGGTGACAAAGCGGCAGGTCTGCCGAATAATGTTGTCAAAACATACAATAGGTTGGTTAGTAAGAAAGGGGCAGCGTTATCTCCAGAACTAAGAAAACAATACCTACAAGAAGGGGCAACGATCTATAACAACGTCGCTAAGAAACAAAAAGAGTTAAACGCTTTTTATACCGGCCTGGCAACCGATTCCGGAGCTGATCCGAAAAAAGTCATCGGCACGATTGGCGAGGTCAACCTGGCCGAAATACCGCAAGAGAAAACTACAACTGAAGGATCGACCAACAGTGGCTTATCCCCACAACTCGAGACAGCGTTGAACATGGTACCAGCTGCTGCTGGTGTTGCTACTGGTGCCCTAGCTGGAGCAATTCCGGGAGTCGGTCAGATACCGGGGGTTAAAGGTGCTATTGGCGGTGCTGGGTATGCTAGTGGCCAACGTTTGACCGACTACCTGAAAGGCAATGCGCCGGAGGAAGCCTCCAAATGGGGTCTGGCTGGACGGTTACCGACGGGCGGGGAACTCGCGACTATCGGCACATCGGCAGCCGGCGAAGCAGCTCTTAGCGGA
>Ga0265297_10009865_pt1 | contig 12183 bp, 21 predicted proteins | sample Munlanlwell13791_FD_192502 | JGI IMG/M metagenome (GOLD analysis project Ga0265297, IMG submission 192502) | Leachate microbial communities from a municipal landfill in Southern Ontario, Canada - Leachate well 137-91 | ecosystem: Engineered > Solid waste > Landfill > Unclassified | place...
CAGATCATCCAGGCAAACACGGCAACGGCCGGCAGCGGTGCCAACTGGGTCACATCCAGCGGCAACAGCTACGACCAGATCAACGCCGACCTTGATACCTCGTACATGCACATGGCCAAGTACGGGTTCCAGCCAAACATCGCCTTCTGCGACTATGCCACGTTCGGCATCTACCGGCGCGGCCTCTGGGAGCACTTCAGGACCGGCCCCATCACGGAAATCACCAGCGGTATCACAAAGATCGAACTGGCATTCCCGAACGCCGGCGGCCTCGCAATGATCCCGCACCCGTTCATGCCGACAGCATCCGGTTCCCGGGCTATCATGCTCCTGGACAGCCGGCTCCTGGCAAGGCGGATCCTCTGGCAGGACATGAACACTCAGCTGGCCCAGATCAACCTGTCCCAGAAGGGCGTCATCTCCGCAGCGGAGACTATGGTTGACAAGAGCGATGTGGACGCAGCCAGCTCCCTGCAGGGCGGAGTCTTCGCCATTGCGTGAGGTGAAAAAACATGGTAGCAGATCTCACAACCAAAGTCGATTTCACGCTTGAACACCTGACCCCGAAACTCATTGCGGTGACCAAAGCCACCCAGAGCGACTGGGTGAATCTGAACTATCCGGGCGTCATTCTCCTGAATGGCGCGGTGTTCACGTCGGTCGCGGATACCGTCAACAACGCGGCTGAAACCCTCACCTATGGCACGATGAAGGCCAACGGTGCGGTTGCAACCACAACCGGCACGTCAATCATCTATGACAGTGCATCGATCACCCGGCTCCTGCCGTACTACATCTTCAACGGTACCACCGGTGAAATGATGCTCGTCACGGCCGATACCGCAGTTGGTGGTGCAGCCGGCACGGTGACGGTCAAACGCGGATGTCTTGGGACCACGGCAACAGTAATCGCTGACAACGCGCCGCTTTACGTCATGAACCAGATCTTCCTGGGGAATGCGTACGTGGGCAAAGTCATGTTGCTCGTACTGCCGCTTCCGGCAAACACCGGTGCAAAACTGTTCGCAGCACAGAACGATTCCTAAAGGAGGGGAGTATCTTGGGATACTTCTACGAAAGAATCCGAAAGAGCGATGACGGCCAAACCATCACTTTTAAGTCCGGTGTCAAACTGGCCTTTGAGGATGCAAGGACCGCGCTCATTACCTGCGGCACGCTTGCCAGTGCAGAGGCCATAGCAGCAACCGCCACACTCGTCCCGATGCAGGTCAACCTGATCGCGTCAACCGTTGCGGTTGACACCACGCTCGGGGCAGCCTACTTCAAGACCGCCGTGTCTGCGGACGTGCTCGGCCAGCTTGCTACGGTGATGGTCAGGACTCCGGTCGCCTACAACGTCTTTGATGCTTACGGCCTGCAGTCCCACATGACTTTCACCAACGACATGGAGACCACGGACGCTAACGCGCACCTTACCGCCATCAGCGGCAAGATCACGTTCACCGGCACGCCAACCATTGCGAAAGGGTGGCTGACGGCCGGGCTGTTCATCATTGAAGGTACCGGTACCGTGACCCAGATGTGCCACGGTGTCAGTATCGTGGAAGAGTCCGGATCAACAGGTGCACAGTCAATGTTGCACCTAAACACCGATGTCGGGACCACGCCATATTTCTCCTTTGCGGGAGCGGATGGCACGGGTAAGAGTATCTACACCCACACGGCAGCCGGTACTCAGCTGGGAACCATCAAGATTCTCGTGAACGGCGCGGCCAAATGGCTTCCGTTCATGCAGGCTGAATAATCTTCCAAAACCTTTTTATTTTCCTTTTGTCAATTAAATGATATGCTTAAAGACTTCGACTTGAACGTCCCTGAACGGTTGATCATTGCGACCATCCTGCCATCAGAGGGGAACCTGCTGACCATCCGGCTGATCCGCGACCTCAAACGCAAGGTCACCCTGAACGCTGAAGAGATCCACCGGTACAAGGCCAAGCAGGTAGAAACCGGCGTCCAGTTCGACCCGGCAGGGCTGTTACCTATCAAGATCAAGCTCTACCCGGCCGAGGTTGACCTGATCAAAAAACAGCTGAAAGACCTGGAAGAGAAAGGAAAACTCAAGGAAGAACTTCTGGGGATTTATGAGAAATTCTTTGAAATGCCCCAAGATGAAGTCGCTCCGGTCGAAACGGCCTCATAACCTTTATCATCTCCTCTTTTTCAATTATCAATCATGACAGCAGCTGCATCATACGGGATCTCCCATACCGACATTGAGGAGTTCACCGGTATATCCCATACCGACCTCCGGAAAGCCGGCCTCGAGATGACCGATAAGGACTGGCAGGATTTCGTCACGGAATATGTCGAAATCATTGCCCAGATCGTCCATAAATATTGCAACGTCCCGACCTTCGACCCTGTCCAGCCGGAAGCCCTGATTGTGGAACTCCGGGATGGCCGGGGATGCACAGACGACTGGGATTACCCGGCCCAGTACCTCCCGCAGGATTACCAGTTCTACCTCCGTGAACTCTACTACACCGGTACCATTGGCGTCACACCATATGCCGCGGTCAAGGTAGAAGAGGACACGGCCGGCAAGACCGAGATCCCGGTCTGGGTCACCCGGACGGCGCGGTCGTCGGTAGCGGCTGGAGACTATGAAGTCACCACATCCAAGGAACTCACACTGGTATCGTTCTACAACAACGTGCCCAGCCGGAAAGATAAGAGCGTCCGGTTCACCTACTACACCGGGTATGATCCGACATCGAAGCAGTATGCCGATATCAAGTTCCAGATCCTCCGCGTGTTCAAGAACCTCATCCTGTCCAAGAAAGGGATCCAGGCCATCGTGACGGTGTTTGCCACCGGTACCCGCGACCTGACGGCCATGCCGACCCAGTACAGCGAGGCCCAGATCCTTTCCCACATGGAAGAGAGCACCCTGCGGAAATACAAGCGGCTGACCATGTGCGGACCCATGTTTGACTGACCATGGTAACCATGCGCAGTAAAATGTACTGGGTGATGATGTATGCCACCCCGTACATCCTGGCGAACCTGGCGTCACTGGACTTCCTGAACAACAACGTCCAGAAGGTTGACGGCAAAACCCCGTTTTACGATGACGAGACGCGGAATATGTCGGTCCGTGGCAGGAAAGGCATGATGCCCAGTGTCCGCACCCGGCCAGCCGTCCACCTGAAAGATTCATGGCAGATGCGGTTCACGGTCAGGGAAACGGACAACCGGGCGGTGGTATTCCTCACAAACTCCAAGAAATCGAATGACGGGTATACCGTTGCTGACCTGCTCTGGGACGGCACGAAAGCCTATACCAAAGACATGCCGGACACCACCATCCAGGTGCCGATCATGTACAAATCCATTGCGCAATATGATATCGGAAATAAGGGATGGAAAGGTCTGGCCAAAGCATTCAAGGACCAGAGCCGGCGGAAGGTCGGGTCAACCGTCACCACCACCCTGATCAAAGGCCACCACACGGGCGGCATGACTTTCTACAACCGGTATACCGGCCATTGGAATTATAACCGGACAACCCGAAGGGGGATCCGGGATGAACTGGTCGTCAGCTTCCGGCAGTATATCCTGCTGTGCGTGGAGAACGGCGTTCGGTCGGCACTTGAAGAGATGACGAGAGAAGGTATTTTAAAGACACAGATTACTGATGTTCATGTGAAGGTTCAATCATGACCGAGAAAGTGATTTATTGGGAAGAAGTGGACAGCTGCGAACATTGCCCCGGCAGCATCCCCGAGAACATGGCCGCTGTGGGTATGCGGACGGGCAACATGCATGTCAAAGGCGGGCTGTACCGGTGCAAGCACGATACCACCGTCACGTTCCAGCAGAACAGGGATATGGGTGTCCCGGCCAACTGTCCGAAACGGCAACTGCCCATAGTGAGGCACTGACATGGGCACGGCAGCATATACCGCGGTGGAGGGGTTCGCCGCTACCATCCGGACGCGCATTGAGACGAACAAGGCGGCCCTGGGGAATGTCGTCCAGGTCCTTGACCGTGATGAGGACCCCGCGATCCTTGCCAACCATCCCGACCGGCTGCCGACCATCTGCGTGATCCCGCGGGGGCAGGGTAAGGATACCATCAATTTCACCATGGGCGGCGATGATTTCCTGCATGACGAGCAGGTCCATATTGTCGGTTACTACAAGATCGCTCATAACCTTCAGGAAGCATATGACGAGCAAACCCTGATCCGGCAATACGCTTATGGCGTGGCTGAACTGTTCCGCGGGCGGACGGCGGGGGTTGCCAACTTCTGTTTCAATAAAGGCGTGATTCACAAGGCCACGGTTGAGATCAAACCTTACCAGGAATTCGATTTCGTGCTGGATCGGTACCTTATCACCCTGTTCGTGAAATTCGGGGAAAATTAAATCCATTTTACTTTTCTTAACACAAGTAACCTTTATTATCTCCTCCGTACTCATTCTTCAATAAAACAGGAGGAACAAGAATTGACCGCAGCAACAGACGCGCTTTATTTTGCAAACATGGGAACAATTACGGTGGCCGGCTCGGGGGGAACCCCGGCAGCAAAGACGCTCGCCGTGGTACAGAACGTGAAAGCGTCCCTGAAATGGGATGAAGTGCTGGCATACGGCTGGGGGTCGAACCTCATCCAGGGCCGTGCAAAGCATCAGCAGAAAGTCGATGTGGAGATTGAATACTTGAAGTTCGCGCCGAAAGTCGGGGAATGGTGGCCGTTCTATATCGGCGACTCGGCAGCCGGTGCCGGTACCATCACCGATACCAACAAGGTAACGACATTCACGGTGACCGCCGCGTTTGAACCGCTGGATGCCACAGGCACCGTCAAGATTCTCCGCACCATCACCGGGGTATCATTCAGTGAGTTCCCGCTTGACGCCAAGGTTGGCGACTGGATACGGGTCAACATGAAAGGCACTGGGACCACCGTGGTAGACACGAACCCGGCGTGATCTTCATGAGCGGCCTTACACCAGATGAAGAGCAGGAATGGATCCAGCAGGAATTCCATGATGTCTCGAAAGAGAAACTGGACGAGATCGGCAACATGGATTCCGTCCGGAAACTCATTGCATCTCCCGACACCAAAGAATACGCTGAGTACCAGTTCAACGATGTGGTGATCCGGCACCGGAAGTTCCCGACCGCAAAGCTACGGAGGATGCTGGGCGCGTCCAAACTGAAACTCACCGGAGCGGAAGATCCCCTGCGGACCCAGGACCGGATCGTCTACGATGCCCTTGCCGAGGTCTGCATTGACGAGCCATGGACCAACCCGGTGGTATGGGCGAAAGTCGATGCCGGTACTGCGGATGGTCGCGTGTATCAGATCTTCTCCGAGATCATGGCAAAGATCGGAGGGGGCGAGAAGGCACTTCAGAAATTTCGCTGAATCGGCGGAAGGCCAGTATCTTCTCGAGAAGTGCCGGACGATCGGCGCCCGGCCTTCAGCGGTCCTGAACCTGCCCGATATCGAAAACGGGTTCCTTGACTATGCGATCAACCGGTATTACAAAAAGAAGTGAGGAATATGGTAGACCCAATTGAGATAAGACTTGACGAGATTGAGGAGACCCAGCTGAAAACATGGGCGGATGTCCAGCGGCTCATGCGCGACTTCTCCAAACCCGAGACCAAGAAAGAGATGCTGGCACAGTTACCCGGCGGCGGTACCGGGATAATTGACACGGCCATTAATAAACTGGTCGGGAAAGTCGGAGGCGGGTCTGGCGGGGCAATGGCGGCCGGTCTGGCCGGCGGGATGGCTGCAGGGGGCGTCATGGCGCTCGTCCAGATCATTGGCGAGGCTATCAGCAACTCCCGGATCCTGATGACCACCCTGAAACTCATCAGTTCGGCTCTTGGCCTGCTGGTCGATGTGATCCTATTGCCTTTCCTGCCGATCCTTGTCATGGGCATCCTCTGGCTATTCCGGGGCATCATGCAGTTCCATCAATTATGGAAACGCATCTGGGATAGCAACACCATCCAGGCGCTCAAGAAAGGGATTGAGGTCCTTGCCGGTGTGTTTAAGGAAGGGCTGGGTGCGCTGATCCAGATTGCATTCGTTCCTCTTGTAGCGGCAGCCGCGATCGCGTGGTCGGTACTGAAATGGCTCTGGGGAGTGTTCACCAAAGACGGGGGGAACCTCGGAGATCTCATGATCGGCTTTGCATTCGGCCCGCTGTTCTACATCATCCAATGGCTCTATGACGTGTTCAACGGGTTCGTAGTGCTCGGGGCGATTGCGCTTGATTTCAGCCTTGGCATCATAGGGGATCTCCTCCAATGGCTCTGGGACGCTTCGATCAACGGTATAAAGATCACGCTGGATTTCGTCAGCAAGGCGGCGGAAGGTGTAGTCGCAGCGGCCGGTCAGGCTGGCGACTGGCTGCAGGGCTTTTTGAGCGGTGGCTGGCTTCCTAGCTTCGCAGATGGCGGCACGGTGCCCGGCAGCGGCCCAGTACCCATCATGGCGCATGGAGGGGAACGGGTCAGCAAACCCGGTCAGGGTGGCAACGCCACGTTCAATTTCAATGGGTATGATGACGCCCGGCTGAAACGGACAGTTGAGGATATCTTGAGACGCGAACAGTACAGGTACAACCCATGAGCGCAGGATCGGTAATCATCACGGACAGCGCGGACGGGAACAGCGTGAACCTGACCAAATCGGCCAGTGTCCGGTTCACGGGTAACAACCCGCTGATCATCATCCCCGTCCCGGCGGACGCATCGAGCGCGGATACCATTGGCGGGGCGGAGGCCATGGATTTCAAGATGATGACAGACAACATCATCATCACCTTTAAACTTGGCTTTACCGGTGTCGATGCGGATGACGCGCTGGGGGCGTTTGACATGGCTACCCCGGACTCCCATTTCGAGAAACTGCGGTACCTGTTCAAATACGATACGGGTAAGAAGAAACTCACGATCGGCGCGACGGTGTTCTGGGTGGTCATCTCCAACCTTGACATCCCGATTGACCAGGGCACGCTTGACGCCAGCGGCAAACTGTCCAGTGAAAACTGCACGATGACGTTGACCGTGGTGAACCCCGGATGACCCTGACTGTAAATTTCGATGTGAATCCCCGGTATGTGTATACTGCATCATACGGGACTTGTTGGCTCCGTTTTTACGACAAAAGTATCACGACCAACGGGGTGATTAACTCATGGAAATGGAAGATAAACGGTCCCAACAAAGCGTTCACCACTGACGCCGGCGGGTCAAACCTGAACATTGCAACCGCCAGTTCTTTTTTCGTTGTTGGGGATCGGGTAATGCTGGGAGGGACATTACCAACCGGCCTTTCCGCAACCGTAGTCTACTGGGTGAAAACGGCCACTTCAACCGCCATCACCTTATCATTAACCTCTGGCGGGGCTACTGTCACCTATACCCATGGGACAGGTTCAGGGACATGGACCGCTACGCAGGGGAGCGACCTGCAGAACCCGCTGATCCCGGTGCGGAACCATTTCAGTTCTGGCAACTATTCAACCACGCTTACCTGCAATGACAGCGGGGGCACCGGCGCTACATCCGCTACCATAACCAACCTTGACCTTGGAGTTGGCACGCCAACAAAACCGACCTCCTCCGGGATATATTCCAGAATCTCAATTTTCGTCTACGATGCCACCAATGCCACGGCTATCAACCGGATGAAGACCACGAACAACAACCTGTATTTCCAGGATCTCAAAGTTACCGGCAGCATGAACAAAGCCGGGCAGGCCAGTTTCAAAGTCTACAACTCCGGCGGGGCAACCGCGACCGAGAAAGGGCTGATGGTGGCTGATAAGAACGTGGCGATCATCTCCGGCCGGAGTGTCATCTGGTCAGGTAAGATCCTGCGGGCCGTTCAGGGCAAGATGTCCCTGTTCGATGTGGCAACCCCGGCCTGCACATGGACCGTAGAATGCGAAAGCGACATTGCCAAAATGCGGAAACAGAATGTCAAGGCGGCGAACCTCGGGGAATACCAGAAACCTGTCGGGTATATCGTCAACAAACTGGTGGAGAACAGCGCGGCAACGGATATCGACTGGCGGGGCACTACGGAAACCTCCCTCATCAGTTTTGAAGGGCCGGCTATCAATTTCACGATTACCGATGCGGATATGTATGACCAGTTCATGACCCTGGCCACCTTCTCGGGATACGACTGGCGGACCCGCAATAACTGGCTGAAATACGCTTATGGTGCGTCGAAATATACGGCTGCCGCAAAGACGGTCGAAGTTGCTGCGATCACGCCTTACGGGGTCAACGGGTTTGCCGGCAGGTGGCTCCTGTTCGTCAACACCACGAATGCCGATGCCACGGCCAACAAAGTAGGGATCCGCGCATACGGGAACATTGCGTCGAACACGGCCACGGTCATCACCATGACATCGATCACGAATTCCGATATCCCGCCGGCATCAAGCGATTATGTGATCATCCTTGGCAACCCGGTACTGGACTTTACCAGCGACCTCCGGCAGCCAACGTATCAATGTACGTTCACAGCGAACAAAGCTCGTGCTGCAGCCTTGCAGAACGCCTATGAGATGAACGATAAAAGCGATTTCAAAGATGTTGCTACCAAGGTGACGGCGAAAGGTAAAAGCCAGTTTGTCAACCCGACAAAATCACTTACTGGAAAGATGAGTGCAACCGAGACCGCTACGCTCGTTGGAAAAGATGCGTGGGATAACAACACCCAGTATTTCAAGCAGTCAACTTTTATCACCCAGAAGACGAGCGCCTGGGTCTATTCCTATGTCGGCAGCGCAACGACTATCATCCTCATTGGTCACAACCTCGCAATGAAAAACGGTGACTGGATTTATTTCAATTACGTCCGAACAACCGGCGTCGGCGGCGGGATCGGTGTCCAGATTAATGCCACGCCAACAGAACAGACCCAGACCGATGGCACTCCGACAACCACCGTATCCATGGGCGCAGCACCGGATACTGTTAACTGGATGCGGTACAGCGTGGCAATGCTGTTCACGCTTTATGTCAAGGATATCTCAATTTATACCAGCGGTACAGTAAACCTGAATATCGGGACCACCGTGGGGATCTACGCAACGGCCAGCGGGACGGACGCCGTATATGGCCCCTACCTCACGCTGGGGTCGATAGCAACCTATGACGACCACCCCCATCTGCCTGGGTGCCTGGTATCCACCACGGCATATACCGAAGCAGCTCCGGAAACCAATTCGCCGGTCAACCTCTTCGGGCTTATCCAAGAAACCTATTCCGTTGACCAGAATGTGAGTGAACCGGAACTTGAAGTCTATGCTACCAGTTACCTTCTGAACCATTCCACCTATTATAAAAAAGGCGGGTTCTGGTGTTTCGTCTATGACTGGTTCCGGTATGATCTCCGGCCGGCATCCCAGTATTCAGAAGTCGGCTGGCTGATGGTCGGCGACCTGATAGCCGTCCTGCAGAACACGGCGGATACCGCGACCGATGTTGAATACGGCCAGTACAAGAACCAATGGCAGGTGCTCGCGTGGACCCTTGACGGGAACCAGATGACCGTGACGGCCGAGCTGGGCGACTTCGAGCGGAACACGAATACTTTAATAAACGAGAGGACGACAGGTATAAACTATACGATTACCTGACGGAGAACGAACATGGGAGACGGAGAAACGGTTTCAAAAGAACTCTGCAACGAACGGCATACCTGGATTGACCGAGAGATCGTCGATGTCAAGAAGGATGTCAGTGATGTCAAAGCTGCACAAGAAGATTACTGCCGCACCATCAAGAATATCTGGTATACTCTTCTGGTGATTGCATGTTCATTGATCCTGACCATGGCCGGCGTTATCCTCGGCCGGGCTGTGGACTTCCATCTCCCAATTTAAAAAAAAGAATCTTTTTTATGGGGTGTAGTACCATCCCATGAACAGCGTCGGGGTATGTTCCTTCTCCGCCCGTTCCTTCTGGACCCGTTCGTTTTGGAGTTCATACCGGAGAACGTTCAGGGTTTTGAAGATACCTTCAAGGAGTCGTTTCTGGGTCTCCCAGTAGATTTTCTCATCGGGTTCCACGGGAGTCCTCCGCGTCATACACCCGGACACTGAACCTGGTGACGTTATGGGCTTTCTCATGGGGGTTCTGCGTGTCCATGGTTATCGTGGTAGTGCCGAGACTCAAGGGAACTTCCCTCTCTTTCACGACTTCCCCGCCAACCGTCTTCTCATCAACCACCATCACCAGGTGGGGATCCTGGAGCTGGACCTGTTGTTTTCCGTATTCGATACCGACTGCAAGCGCAGTCACGATTGCCACGGCCACCGTAACGATGGCGATCATGACAATCACTTTCTCTTTCTTGGTAAATTCCATCATGATACTCATTCCTTCTTGTTGAACGCGCACCCTGGGGGCACGTAGACGTTCCATGGTCCAATCCGTTTCTGGCCGTGGAACTTCCGGCATACCTGCGGCCGGTCGGGTGATTCGTGGATATCGCAGGCAAATTCCATTGCCGGGATGGCATTGTAGTCACCAGGTACCGGAACTTCGATAAGATGCTGGCACTCATGCGGGATCAGGATGAATCCCAGGTCTTCCTTCAGGCCATGGTTAAGCAGGTATCGCTTGTATGCCGGTGGCATGTGGATAGTGGAGAGGGCTATCAGCCTGCAGCAGGCTCCGCACCTTTGACAGGTATTATCCGTCATCCGTTCAACCTCACAAAGTCTGGGGAAATGCTAGTCAGGTCAATGATCAGAAGGTCCTGCGATGCCGGCAGGTTCGCATTAAGGTAATCCCGGAGGTTCCGGGCTTCCGCGAGATTGATACCGATGGTGGCGATGATGCCGGGCCGGGCGGCCTTCAGGAAAAAGAGATCTCCCTGCCGGCCGATCTCGGTAGTCATCGGCTCTCCCTCGTGTAATTTGTCACTCTCACGGGGATTCTGGTTCCGTTTTCAAAAGTAAGCCACGCCTCACTACTATCATCCCCCATCCTAGGGGCACAAAGAGATGAGAGATCTGCTTCAACCACCCCAGCAACGGTTATGCTCGTATATACCATCCGATGATCTGGCCTCCCGGTTTGAGGATTGATCTCCTCCGGGCCAAGTCGTGGGATGATATCCATATTTGTTAATTCAAATCGCCATCTCATCGTTCCAACCCCATAGCTTCCGCAACCACTTCATCCTGCGTGACTTTCCGCGGATGCCCGGCTGCCGCCAGTTTCTTCATCTTCTCGCCAACCCGTTTCATGATCTCCTGGTAGGTATCCAGTTCCAGCTGGACGCCTTTCCGCGTGAGTGCTTCGCCGGCCATTCAGACCACCACCAGCACGGTGGCAAGGAAGAATGAGAGCGCGGCAATGATCCCGGTGGCTGCGGTCAGCTGCAGGTCAGCTTTCAATGCGGCATCAATGCAGATGACACCGGATGCCACACCAATGACCCCGAGGGCGATTGCGGGGGGCATGAACGCGGGGATCATGTGTCATCACCGGGCGGTGATGTTGGTGCTGCATGGTGTTCCCTGATCGCTTTTCTCCGGCCCTGCTGGCAAAGCCCTCCGAAGTATTCTGCAAAGAGGAGCAAGCCAAAACACCGGCCCTGATACTCGCACTCCGGGCAGGTGACTTTCTGGGGTTCCGGTTTCGGGTCCTTGGTCATGCAATCACACGCTCCTGGCACCGGCCGGCAACGTTGGCCATATACGCAACCTGCCGCTTCTCATTCTCGGTACGGGGCATGTGCCGCAGTCGCCGCTCTTCCACGGTCACCGGGTACAGTTCCTTGCATTTCAGGAACGCTTTGCAGTTCTTGACGCAACCGGCCGCGCTCAAGAATGTCCGGCAGTCGGTACAACTGAAGGCCATCAGATACCGTCCCCTTCCTTTAATCCTTGTTCTTTCTCGGCATCGACTTCCGAGACGAACATTCCCGGCATACCTTCAACGATCTGGTCCTTGGCAGCCGCTTTCTGGGCTTCCAGCTTGGCCTCGGCCGCTGCAAGGATGGCCTGCGCATCGTAAGGCACGCAGTCCACCGGGTTACTGGCTTTGGGAACGTACCGGCACTCTTTCGGGATGCAGCGTTCATCCTTGATATGCGGAGTCCGGTGCGGGCAACAGTTGGCCTTCTCCTGGCATACCGTGATGGCCGAGCAGATGAACAT